>Ga0255049_10000150_pt1 | contig 40540 bp, 44 predicted proteins | sample JV7_2_3_MG_FD_183615 | JGI IMG/M metagenome (GOLD analysis project Ga0255049, IMG submission 183615) | Seawater microbial communities from Jervis Inlet, British Columbia, Canada - JV7_2_3 | ecosystem: Environmental > Aquatic > Marine > Inlet | place: Canada: British Columbia | collected 2016-10-06 | reverse complement strand
GCACGCAAAGAGATAAATGGTAAATGCTTTATCTATTTGAATATGCAGATAAAATCCTTTGCGTTCTCCGCGCCTTGGCGAGAACCACCTTTGTATTAACCCATGAATTATCCCGAAGAGCCGAATTTTTTATCTGGTTTTAATCGATGTTGACCATGCCGATAATAAATCCAGTAACAAGCTTTTTATATCTTAGGTAGCGGATTAATTAACAATGTTCGTAGTGCGCGCCACAATTGCGAATATCAGGATTTCCTGAATTCTCTCTATTGCCAGTCATTTCATTTACCGCTTCCGATATCCTCGATGATTGGACAACCCTTATCAGCGCTGGCGCACGACTTAATAAGTAGCTCGAGTTCGTCACGCAATTTTCTGAGATCCTGTAGATAGCTTTCTATCTCTACCAGTTTTTTAATGGTGAGTTCATGGGCCTCTTGTCGGGCGTGTTGTGGATCTTCACGCATTTGTAAGAGTTTGCCAATTTCAGCCAGGGTGAAGTCCATCTTCTGCGCGCGTTGAATAAACTTGAGTCGCGATATGTCTTTGTCTCTATAGCTGCGTATGCCCGATGCGGTGCGATAGACACGTGGCAACAAGCCAATTTTTTCGTAGTAACGCAGCGTATCGACCGAAAACCCCAGTCTTTTGCTCACTTCGCCAATACGATAGTCGTTTGATTGAGTACTTTGCATATCAATTAATAACCCGGCTGCCACTTTTGAATCTGGTTATTGGCATAGTCTGCCACGAAAACACTGCCGTCGGGTGCCACCGCAACCGCAATGGCGGTATGGGTTGGCGTGTTACTTATTATTCCGAAGGCATTGAGAAATTCGCCCTCAGCGGTAAATTTTTGTACCCGGTCATTGTAAAAATCTGCGACAAATACATCGCCGCCGGGGCCAACTGATATACCTGTAACAGTTGCGAACCAACCGTTGAATGGACCAAAAATATTCATTGCGAAGGGCCCACCCCATTGATATAGCGACTGACCATCCGGAGTAAACGCCAGCACCCGATCATTGTATCCGTCAGCAATGTACAGTGTTCCCTGATTATTGATCGCCACATCGGTCGGATAATTGAGTTTGCCGCCGAGCACCCCCGGCTTTTGAGTTGTTCCCCATTGACGTACAAATGTCCCGTCAGCTAACAACTGCTGCACGCGCTGGTTAAAAAAATCGGCTACAAACAGTGCCCCATCGGTATTCACGGCCACGCCCCCGGGTGCGCTCATCTCACCGCCAGCGCTACCCGCTTTACCGATGCTGCGTCGAAACCCTCCATCGAGCCCATATATCTGAATCTGATCATTGAAAAACTCGGCTACGTATAGTTCATCACCGGCAATCGTCAAATTCATCGGTCTATTCATTTGCCCCGATGCTTCACCCTTCTCCCCAAACAGGCGTTTAAAATTCCCATCCAGATCAAACACCTGTATTCGCGTATTGCGCGAGTCACTGACAAATACTTCATTGCCTGCTAGTGCAATACCGGTGGGTTCGTTGAACTGCCCTGGATTTTCACCCTTACTACCCCAGGTCCTATCCAGTATATAAGGCGCTTCCTGGGGATTTGGCATCCAGAAAAAGTAAATCACGCCGACGATCAAAAACGTCAAGGCTATGACACTTAACGATATTCGTTTTAACCAGATCACTATATTTCGTTTTATCGAGGTATTGCGTTCATGCTTTTCATCGTAAAACCGGTGTCATCGATGATTGTTTTTAGTTCATCTTCGCTAAATTTTTTTTCTTCGAGGGTATTAACGATTACGAGACCGTTTTTGAGGTCGATGTCAACACTTTCCACACCCTCGGTACGGATGAATATCTTTTCAATGCCATAAGCACAGAAGGGGCAGGCAAGCCCATCCACACGCAGCTGGTACTGGGTTCCAGCGGCAAAACTGATACCGCTGCCGGCCAGGGCGATAATAATAAAAATGATGTTGATTATTTTCATGTGACTAACTCCTAAGGTGTTCACAAATGCCACTCAAACAAGGCTTTGAAACGATAATCGGATTTATCCTGGCTGCCGTTCAGGTTGCTGGCGACAGGGAGCTGGATACCGGCCTTTATAGCGAAATTATGCGTCGTCCAGAAGATGCCTGGAGAGACAAACCATTCCGTTCCTCCGCTGTTGACCAGATTGTTTCCATTCAGTTCTGAACGGTCGGTAATTTCACCATTGAGTTCCAACAGCCAAACTGTGTCTGGCGTCCGGTATATGGGTTCCGCAGGACGCCAGCCACCGACAAAGTCCACCAGCCATTTGTCGCCCAGGCGAAATTCTTTGTTATTTTTACCGGGTGCTAGATACCGCACACTGGCCCACCGATACCATTTGAGACTCTCGTAACCATAAGTGAGCCCCGCAATGACATCCGTGGCGCCATTTCCGAGCGGAGGATCAGATTTATCGTCGCCATTTTGTAGTTTGACCGCCAGGGTCACGGCTGCCGATTCCTGCAGACCCAGCGAATCTTCACGCCAGAATCGGTACTTGGTAAAAACCTGGATATCAGCCTCTCCGCGCGAGGACTGCGACCCATCTTCATTTATCCGAATAAGGCAGTTCGATGCCGGCAGCCCAGTCACCGGTAATGCCGTAAACCAATTCCAGGGCTAATTCAGACTCGTTCTCCAGGCCCGCTTTTTCGTGAGCGATGACAGTGGATACTTCCACTCCATCCCTGAACAGGACATGCGGGCCTATACCGAACACCGGATCATGAGCCAAAACAACGCCACCGGGGGTGGCTACCAAAAAGCCAGCGACAAAAAAAACCCACATTGGGCGACTCATGCTAAGCCTCATCTCGATTACAGGCACTTGAATAAGGTCTCACCTATATCCACTCCAGATTCAATTTAAATTTTCGATATATTTAAATCTGGCTGTAGTTTACATGCTGGAGTCAACTCCAGGTCAAGTTATATATGGAATTCGACGCTATGAGATAGATATGGGCAGGAAGAAATTTTCCGACAGCCTAACCTGCATATTGCACGAAGGCGGTACGGTTTAGGTTATTTAATATTTAAAATCAGTGAGCTACAGAGAGAATTGGCGAAATTAGAAAAATACAGCTTGTACCTGATCGGTTTTAGTAAAAATCTGGCTTCACATTTTGACCGATCCCTTCATGCAATTTACGGGCTAAAGCGACGCCTGAAAGCTCCACTTCAGCCTGGCAACTTAAGCTTTAAGATATTTGGCGTGATAATCGATATGATCGCCGATGAAACTGGCGATAAAATGGTAGCTATGGTCGTAGCCCGGTTGCATGCGGATAGTACAGGGCTGGCCCTGGGCATCGCAGGCGGCTTGCAGATTATCGGGTAGTAACTGACCCTCGTGTAAAAATTCATCGGCGTCACCCTGATCGATGAAGATATCTTCAACCCGGGCGCCGCCTTCGATGAGACGGGTGGCGTCATAAGCAGCCCAGGTGGATTTATCCTCTCCCAGGTAGAGACCAAAACAACCCTGACCCCAGCCGCAGGCGAGCGGATTGGTGATCGGCGCAAAAGCCGATACTGAGCGAAACGCCTGTGGATTTTTGAGTGCGCATATCAACGCCCCGTGCCCACCCATGGAATGCCCACTGACAGACTTAACACCCACTAACAAAGGCAAATTTTGCTCGATCAATGCAGGTAATTCACTGGTGACATAATCGTACATCTGATAGTGATTAGACCAGGGCTGTTGTGTTGCGTTGACATAAAACCCGGCACCCTTCCCGAGATCGTAACGATCAGGCTGATCGTCGACCTGTTCGCCGCGTGGACTGGTGTCCGGAAATACGATAGCAATACCGTGTTGCGCGGCGAAACGCTGCGCCCCGGCTTTGGTTCGTGCATTGTCATCGGTGCAGGTAAGTCCTGACAACCAGTACAGAGCGGGCACTTTTTCGCTTTCAGCCTGCGGCGGCAGGTAAACCGAGAAAGTCATCTCGCACTGGCAGACTTTCGAGTCATGCACATAGCGATTCAAATAACCACCGCTTTCCTTGACACTCTCGATCTCTTTCACGCGTTTGATATACCTAAAATATGATCACTGATCTAATACTTTCACCACTATGCATCAGATCGAATGCACGATTGATATCTTCCAACGGCATGGTATGGGTAACCATTTTGTCGAGTTCGATTTCCCCACTCATGTAACGGTCTACATAACCCGGCAGCTCGGTTCGTCCCTTGACCCCGCCAAATGCTGTGCCCTGCCATTTACGCCCAACCACCAGATTAAAGGGCCGGGTTTTGATTTCTTCACCAGCCCCGGCGACACCGATAACGGTGGATACACCCCAGCCCATGTGCGTACATTCGAGCGCATCGCGCATCACGTCTACATTACCGATACATTCAAATGAGTAATCGACACCACCATTGGTCATGTCCTGGATATATTCACTCAGCGAACCGTCAACCTCTTGCGGATTTACAAATTCGGTGGCACCGAGCGATTTGGCGATTTCCCACTTCGCCGGATTAATATCCACCGCCAGAATACGCCCTGCTTTTGCCATCACCGCGCCCTGAATCACCGAAAGCCCTATTCCGCCCAGGCCAAATACTGCCACCGTAGAACCCGGTTCTACTTTGGCGGTATTCGTCACCGCGCCAATTCCTGTAGTGACGCCACATCCGAGCAAACACACCTTGTCCAGTGCCGCCGCCGGATTGATCTTTGCCAGTGCGATTTCAGGCACCACGGTATATTCGGAGAAAGTAGAACAACCCATATAATGGTAGATGTCCTGGCCATTTTGAGAGAAACGGCGAGTACCGTCCGGCATGTAGCCAGTCCATACTGTACCGGCAATAGACTGGCATAGATTCGACTTGCCCGAATGGCAATATTCGCATTCGCCACACTCTGCAATATAAAGCGGAATCACATGATCGCCGGGCTTTAAATTTTTCACGCCCGATCCGCATTCGACAACCTCGCAACCCCCTTCGTGGCCCAGTATCACCGGGAATACCCCCTCGGGATCATTACCCGACAGAGTAAAAGCATCGGTATGACAAACCCCGGAGGCAACGACTTTCAGAAGCACTTCGCCCTCACGTGGTCCTTCGACTTCTACCTCTTCAATTTGTAAGGGTTTATTCGGTCCCCAGGCGACAGCTGCTTTACATTTCATCAATTAGCCTCTTTGAATTTATTATTGGATGGGTTATGGCGTGCAGCCTAATTTGATTAATTCATACAGTCAAGAAATGGTCATTAATCCGGCAACCTGTTAAGTTGCCAGTATTAATAATACCGATTTGTTTGAAATTAGAGCGGCAAAAGTTGAATCTATTGGCGTTTTTATACTCAAACGTCGGGTAAATCAACGCATGGAGTACATTATGAGACTCAACTGGATTAATGAAAATCGAATCCTGATTTCGTCAGCACTGTTGTTGGGCTTTCTGGCAATCTATTTTACTGCATCCGCCGGTAGCAAAAACGGCTTCGACGTTTCCAACGCATCTATTCCAGCTGATGAAATACTGGCCGGCGGCCCTCCTAAAGACGGTATACCTGCACTCTCCAACCCAATCTTACTCGACGCAGCTGATGCCACCAATATGCAGCCCAATGATCGGGTACTTGGTATTGAACTCGATGGCATTGCTCGCGCCTACCCGATTTCCATATTAAACTGGCACGAAATAGTCAACGACCGAATTAATGACCAACAGTATGCTATCACCTATTGCCCGCTGTGCGGTACCGGTGTCGCATTTTATTCTGACGTGGCCGGCAAGGTAACCGAATTTGGTGTTTCCGGGTTACTTTATAACAGCGATGTATTGCTGTATGACCGAAATACCGATTCCCTGTGGTCGCAAATTCTGGGCGAGGCAGTTGCAGGCAAATTGCTTGGCGAAAAACTGAAGCCTATTCCGATTAGCCATACTACCTGGCACGACTGGATAGCACAGCATCCAGACACAAAGGTGTTATCGACCGAGACCGGCTACTCCCGCGATTACGATCGAAATCCCTATGCAGGATATGAGCGATCCAGACAACTATATTTTGGTGTCAATAATACAGCGCCGGATAACTACCATCCGAAAGAGCAGGTAATCGGTCTCGAATTCAACGGTGTTTATAAGGCCTACCCCTTTGTAGAGCTGGAAAAACACGGCCAGTCCCGATTCAAAGACACCGTCAATGGCATTTCTGTCACTATTGAGTGGGACAGCACAAACCAGTCGGTAATCTTGTCAGACAGTAATGGTGTCAAAATTGCCGGTATCCAGGGCTTCTGGTTTGCCTGGTTTGCATTTTATCCCGACACGCTGGTATTTCAGGCTAGTTAACTCGATATATTCCGCTCACCCTTAAGCTGAACCTTTAACCTGCATATCGCATGAAGGGATCGGAATTTAGGGAAAAGCCGGCAAAACAGTTTGGACGATCGCCTGCAGAAGCATAGCCATAGCTACGGGTGAATCGGATAAAGGTAAAGATCCTGTGGATCTTTACCCCGATGAACGGGTTGCTCACGGATGAGTAACCCTGGATCAACCAGCCTGGCAGGAAAGCCAGGCGCAGGTGAAAGGGGGATCGGTCAAAATGTGAAGCCAGATTTTTACTAAAACCGATCAGGTACATACTGTATTTTTCCAATTTCGCCAATTCCCTCTGTCATTCACTGATTTTAAATAAATAAACTACCCCGCAGCAAGCTAGCGGGGTATTAGCGCCTATCTTCATTATTCGCAGCAAGCTGCGGGGAATTAAACCCAAAGTGATTAAATAACCTAAACCGTACCGCCTTCGTGCAATATGCGGGTTAAGCCTGGCAGGTTCAGGCAGGGTTAATTCCTGCATGGCTATTATTTGATTCGCTATCGCTACTCGCTGTTCGCGGTTTAATGTGCCAAAATCGTTTCATTTTTCACAGTTCATTTAATTTGCTGCACCTACGATATTTAATGGTTACGGGTCTTTTTTTGAGCCTGCCCTTTGCCAACAGTCTGGCGGATGTGAATTGGGGACTTTGCCGGGCCCCCAGTTTTAAATTTGTCGATAATAGTGACCCTAACCTGCCTGTTACCGAGATACTTGCTGAGCAAATGAGCCAGAATAACAACGATTTAGTCCGTTTTAGCGGGCAGGTCGAATTCAACCGTGCCGGGCAAAAAATCCAGGCCGACGAACTGATAATTGATAATCTGGCCGAACAGTTACACGCTAATGGTCGGGTAATGTTTGAAGACGCCAATTTCCGCCTCCAAACCGAGGCTTTAACCCTGGACCAGAAAGATCAATCGGCACGATTTGATGCGGCCGAATTTGAGTTACCCGGGCAGCACGCGCGCGGTACCGCTGGAGCAATTATAAAGATCGACGAGTCGCGTAGCCAATTTCACGATATTTTATACACATCCTGCGACCCGGACGACCGGGACTGGCATTTGACGGCGAGCCAGCTCAATATTGATGAGGACAGCGGTCGCGGAACGGCAAAAAATGCCACGCTATATTTCCAGGATATTCCGTTTTTATATCTACCCTATATCATGTTTCCGATCGATGATCGCCGAATGTCGGGTATGCTTACCCCATTGATCAGCTATTCTAATACACGCGGCAGCAGTTTAGCCGTGCCAATATACTGGAATATCGCACCAAATACTGATGCCACGATTACGCCCGCCTGGTATAGCAAACGAGGGCTGCAATGGAATAGTGAAAATCGCTATCTTTCGCGCAATCACGAGGGGCAGGTAGATCTGTCTTACCTGGACGATGACCTGTCGGATAGCACCCGACGGCTGAAAAAATGGCAGCATAGAGCCAACCTGGGTCTGGGTATAAAGGCCAATTTTCTGTTGCAGGAAGTTTCCGATGAATCATATTTCAGTGACTTTGAATCACTCACATCTGAAAGAGATGACATCGACTACCTCGAGAGGCACATAACCTTCAGCCATAGCAGCGAATCGTGGCAAACCAACCTGCGGTGGCAAGATTATCAAACCATCGATCAAAGCATTGCAATACCCGACCAACCATACCATCGACTGCCAAGACTCACGCTAAAGAGTCTTTTCAAACCGCTCGATAATGGACTGCGATTTGGCCTGCGCAATGAATGGGTTGAATTCGATCGAGAAAACAGCGTTACCGGATCTCGCCTGCATATAGCTCCATCGATAGCATGGTCAAAGGCCAATAGCTGGTATTTTTTCAAACCAAAACTGCAATACGCACTAACCGAATACCGACTCGATAATAACGGCCCGAGTGACAATTCTATCTCGCGGTCAATCCCGACTTTGAGCCTGGATACTGGCCTGATATTTGAGCGTGTTTTTAGTGCTAAACGCGGCTTGATACAAACCCTGGAACCGCGTTTATTTTACCTGAATACACCCTTTGAAGATCAAAGCATTATTCCCGATTTTGATACTGCCCTGCTTTCGGAATCCTATAACAATTTGTTTAAAACTAATCGCTTCAGCGGCTTTGATCGAATTGGAGACGCAGATCAGGTCACACTGGGTATTAGTTCGCGAATTATTAGTACAAACAGCGGGGCTGAACTGTTTAACATCGCGCTTGGCCAGATACATTATCGACAGGACCGACAGGTGAGCCTCGATAATACTACCGATTTTAGCCCTAAGTCGAATTTGATTGCTCAAATATCAATGACACCCAGTGAAAACTGGAAAATAACCTCAAAGCTTGTACGCCAGCCGCAAAACAAAAAGTTGTCAGAAAAAAACCTTTCTATCAATTACCAAAAGCATGGTTTTGCCGCCAATATCGAATACTTTTTCACCGACCAGGTACTGGAACAATCTCTGTTATCGGCGGCCTATCCTTTGAATGACCGGTGGACAATCGTGGCCAAGTATCATCAATCTGAGCTATTTGACGAACCAGTCGAAAATTTATTTGGCCTGAGCTATGAATCCTGTTGCTGGGGCTTTAAAATACTCGCCAGCCAAACCAGTGACGATGATTTTATCGAAACTGATCAGACAATTTATTTTGAATTAACATTTAAGGGCTTGAGTCAGGTTGGCCGAGACATCGATGCAGAACTGACTAATTCGATCCCCGGGTACCAGGCTCGATTTTAGCCAATACAGGCCACAACACATCAACTTATGATTCGTATAATAATAGTTTTCCTGATTTTAGCATCCAGCATGCAACAAGCTGTGGGTGAGCAAAAACTCATCGACTCGATCGTTGCCATCGTCGATGAAGACGTAATTTCAAAACGCGAACTTGAATCCAGAATTGAACTTATTCGTAGGGATTTCTTACAGTCCAACCGACGCCTGCCAGAACCAGAAACTTTATACCGCCAGGTGCTGGAGATCATGATTAGCGACTCAATACTGCTTCAGGAGGCGAGTAATCGCGGTGTAAAAATAACTGATGGTCAGTTAAACCAGGCAATGCAAAATATTGCTCGTGATAACAATATGAGCCTGACTGCTTTCAGGCAAGCTTTAATTAATAATGGGTTTGAATATGACGGTTACCGTGAGTCTGTGCGCAAGGATTTAACGATTAATACTCTGCGCGGTCAATATACTGCACGGGGTTCGACGGTCACTGAAGCCGAGGTAGATGATTTTATGCACCGCACTGGTAGCGATAACGTCGAATTCGAATATCAACTGGCACATATTTTAATTGCTCTGCCAGACGCGGCTTCACCGGAACAGGTGAATACCGCCCGTGAAACCGCAAATTTAATTATCGATCTGCTTGCCAGTGGAGAACCATTCTCACAATTGGCAAACGCATACTCGTCAGGATCTAACGCGCTACAGGGAGGCGATCTGGGATGGCGAAAAAAAACCGGAATTCCTAGCCTGTTTTCCGAGGCTGTTTTGAAAATGACGCCCGGGGAATATGCCGGGCCGATTCGCAGCGCCAGCGGTTTCCACATTGTATCGCTCAGCGACAGACGCGATGTCCAGCAGATTCTGAGCGAGCAAACACGATCACGCCATATACTGATACGATCTAACGATCTAATCTCTGAAGAGGACGCCAGAAACCGCCTCACTGAGTTACGCGATCAAATTATTGCCGGTGAAGACTTTGGCAGATTGGCACGTCTCTATTCGGTCGATTACGCTTCCGGGGCCGAGGGGGGCGATATCGGCTGGATTGAACCTGGCGGAACAGTGGCAGAATACGAAGCAATTGCAAAAACTCTGGGGTCTGGCCAAATTAGTCAACCTTTTCGCTCTCAGTTTGGTTGGCATATAGTTGAAGTGACTGATCGCAGAACTGTCGACGAGACGGAGGAGAGTAAACGCCAGAAAATAGAGTCCCAATTATTACGGCAAAAACAAACTGAAGCTTTTGATATATGGAAGCAGCGACTCAGGGGCGAAGCCTACGTGGTTTTTCCCGATGCCCAGACCTAGGCCGCATGTTGCATGAAGGCGGTAACGACTGATACATATTACTAATAAACTGAAATAATTAGACAAGAAAACCATGGGACGTGGAGAATACTGTTTGCACCTGAACGAACTCAGAAAAAACCTGGCTGCCAAGATTGATCGATCCCCCTTGAGCTTCGTTCCCTTCACGTAACATGCGGCCCTGCATCGCTATTACTTCAGGTGAACCGGCTGGTATTGGACCTGATCTTATCGCCAGTATCGACACGAGTACATTTGCCGTAAGACTGATAGTCATCGGAGACCGTGAATTAATAGAGTCTCGCAGCAAGGCGCTGAATTCGAGTCTCGATTTTGTCGAATACCTTCCTGATCGTAAGCCTCCGAATTCGGGACGGCTAGAGATATTACATATTCCGATTTCAGAAGCCTGTGAAGCTGGCGCCCTGAATAAGGCTAACGCTGGTTATGTGCTTGAAATGCTGAAACGCGCCTGCAACGGTTGCCTGAACCAGGAGTTCGATGCAATGGTCACCGCCCCGGTGCAAAAAGATATCATTAACCAGGCAGGTATTGTCTTTAGTGGTCACACCGAATTTCTGGCCGATCTTTGTGGTGGAGTCAAACCGGTGATGTTATTGGCTACCGACCAGCTCCGAGTCGCACTTGCTACCACGCATTTACCCTTACGGCAGGTAGCCGAGGCAATCAGTACCGAACTTATCATACAGATTCTTGATATTCTCAATCATGACTTGCAATTAAAATTCGGCTTGCGTCGACCGCATATCAAAGTCTGCGGTCTCAATCCACACGCGGGAGAAGGTGGCTATCTGGGGCGCGAGGAAATTGAGCTGATATCGCCCGCTATCGGGATAATGCAGCAAAAGGGCTTGAATATCAGCGGACCATATCCCGCTGATACAGTATTCACCCCACAGAACCTGGTCGACGCCGATGCCGTCCTTGCAATGTATCATGATCAGGGATTACCAGTATTGAAGCATGCCGGATTTCACCGTGCGGTCAACACCACTCTCGGACTACCGATTATCCGCACATCGGTAGATCACGGCACTGCATTAGACCTCGCCGGTAGTGGCAATGCCGACCCGGGTAGCCTCCTTTCGGCGATACAGTCGGCTATACTCCAAACCGAATGTGTGAGACAAAATGCATCGAGTTCGTAAGCGCTTTGGCCAGCATTTTCTACATGATAAGAATATTATCGACAAAATCCTACGTGCGATCGATCCAAAACAGGACGACAATCTGCTTGAAATTGGCCCCGGCAGGGGAGCGTTAACCCTGCCATTGCTGAATTATTGCGAGCAGTTAACGGCGATCGAACTGGATCGTGATTTGGTTCCAATATTGCAACATGGCGCGGCTCAGGGTGGCAAACTGAATTTGATTAACGCCGACATTCTGAAGTTTGATCTGCAAAGCCTGGCCCGTCCCGAAGGCTTAAGAATTGTTGGTAACCTGCCTTACAATATCTCGACGCCGTTGATGTTTCATTTAATGGCCTCGATTAGCCAAATTCAGGATATGCATTTTATGGTGCAAAAAGAAGTTGCCAGACGTATTGTTGCCGAGGTCAGTACGCGTAATTATGGTCGCCTGTCAGTAATGATTCAGTATTATTGTCGTTGTGAGTATTTATTCGATGTAGCACCCAGCTGCTTCACACCACCACCGAAAGTTGATTCTGCCATCATCAGGCTAACGCCGCATACCACGCCAGTTGTTATTGTTGATGATTTTGCTTTATTTTCCGAAATAGTGCGAACCGCATTCAGCCAGCGTCGAAAAACTATTTCCAATTCACTAAAATCCATCCTGCCACCGGAGTCCCTTGATGCCTGCCAGATTGACAGGCGCTTACGTGCGGAAAATTTAACCCTGCGGGACTTTGCAAGTCTGGCTAATTCTGAATTACCAGGGGAAACCGATGAATAGACCCTTACTTTCGCTGATCACCGCGATGGACAGTAATCGCCTGATTGGAAAAAATAATTCTCTTCCATGGCACTTACCCGCCGATCTGGCATTTTTCAAAGCCACCACAATGGGTAAGCCTGTCATCATGGGTAGAAAAACCTTTGCTTCGATTGGAAAAGCGCTTCCGGGACGACAAAATATTGTGGTAACACGCGATAGCAATTTTGATGCGCCCGACTGCGAAGTCGCCAGTAGCATAGATGCCGCGATAGCCATAGCCGACGATACCGAAGAAGTCATGTTAATCGGTGGTGCTAGTCTCTACCAGCAAACCATAGACAAAGCCGATATGATTTATCTAACCTTAATTCATCATGAATTTAAGGGGGATACATGGTTTCCAGAAATTAATCCTGAGTTTTGGAAACTGGTTTCTCAGGATGATTTTGAGGCCGATGAGAAAAATCCATTCGCCTATTCCTTAGTAAAATATCTACGGGAAATATAGTTGATTTTAGAGTAGAATCCACAGTCCCACAGGAGTTCAAAACTGTTTTATATGGACAAGTCTACTGGTGAGGAGATCACTAAATTGGAAAACCGCACTTACATTATCGGTCGAGAAGGACATATTTATGTTAACGATCCGACCGTCAGTAAGCGACACGCTGAGATTCAAATCCTGAATGGTGAGGTATATCTACGCGATCTGGGTTCCACAAACGGAACCTTCCTGATTAAAAATCAAAGACTGGTGCCATTCATTGAGGGCTACGTGCAGCTCCACCAAATGATAGTATTGGGGAATAAACAGTACAGTATTAAAAAACTGCTGGAAATTGCAGGTGCATTCGTCGCCTGATCGCTCGCCACGCAACGCAAATTATTCCGGTGGACGAAGCCTTCTCTGGAGATCAAGCGCTAAGATTCGGACCTGTTTAAATCCCGGCACCAATCAGAATAATACCAAGAACCCACTTCCACAGGTTGCTACCCCTGGACGATGACTCATCTACCTTTTCCTGCTGCTGTGGAATGGTGATATTAAATTGCGTGGATTCCTCACTATCGAGCAACCCTGAGGGAACCGTAACATCGTTGAGAACAACCAGCTCCTCACGTGACGCTGTGCCGTATTCACCGATAGCCATCAAAATTTGCACCTCGTCCTCAGTGGTCAGCGTAATAATTCCTTCTAACACCACGGCATGTAACTTTGCATCGGGATCATTGCGACTGACGGTTTGATTACAATCGTCGAGTTTACAAAGCTTGATTACGTATTCGGTTCCACGTATTCCGATCGTCGCCAGTCCGGTTTGAACCTGATAATTAGATAGAGCACTGGCACCGATCGAGCCGGTTATTTTTCTTAGACCGCCTCTTATAAGATCGAGAATACTACTGCTATCTTTATCGAAGCCCGAGGTGATAATGTAGGTACTAATCTTCACAACCGAATCTTCTTTTAAATAAATTTCGGCGCCATCGTCCATAGCGATAAACGCGGTAGATCCCATACCGGTAGTGATGCGGTCACCCTCGTATATGGGAGAATTGATTTCCAGCGTTTGCGTCTCGCCATTCAAATCTTTCACAGTGACCTGCCCCTGCTGGCGCACGACATATCCCACTTTATTTTTATTACTAATCTCCTGTTCGGTAATGCGCTTGATTTCAACTAGTTTAAGACGCGAACCTGCAACCAGGCGATCCGAGTTAGGATGGAATGAATACGGATTCAGTTCAATTAGCTTGTTTTTGATTTCGAGCCATAGTTCAACTTCGGTTGGATAGATTTTACGCACAATCTGGTCGATCGACATATCCGGATCTACGTGCAGGATAACCCGGGAAGAAGGTTCCAGTTCGACCGTCACCTCGGCGCTCGCCGACTGACCGAAAAAAACAAGGGCAATAATAAATACCGGGGCGAAATATAATTTTTTCATCTCGTTTGCTTTACTCCCATCAGGGTAATATCTTCTGCTTTTTGCAGCGCCTGACTAACGTAACGCGCGGTAACCCTCAATATCGCAAGATCGTTATCATCGAAGCCGTCAGTAGAAATATTATTTACCACTTCGATCGCTCCGTATGTTTTCTTGTCGTTATACAAGGGCGCGCACATCAACGCATTAGTTTTAAAACCGATTATCTGATCCACCTCCGATGACCACTGCACAGATTTTCGCACGTCGGCTATCAGCACCGGTTCCTTTGAGGTAACTACATGTCCTACAACTCCGACATCGAGTTTTATTCGGTGATTGATCAATTGTTTTCTCGCTTCTCCAATCACATCTGCAAATACCAGTTCAGCGGTTTCATCATCAAGTAAAATCAATGAACCATTCTCAGAATCACATGTGTGTAACGCCAGAGACAGCAGCTTATGGATTAACTTTTCCACATCAAATACTACAGACAGTTCACGCATTATATCGTCCATTCGATTCAATGCTCGAAACGCCTGCTGATGCCGAGTCACTCGTACACTGAGCTGCTGATTACGAGCTTTAAGAGCCTCGTTTTCGTCTCTCAACATTTGAACTACATCGCGACGGTCGATAGCCATTTATAACACCGCATAGATTCCAGAGATTATAACTATAAAACCGGCTGCGCAGCCTAATAATAGGACCGAAAGGTCATGTTTAGGCGACAAAAGCCAACATTAGGTAAAATATCACATTTTAGCGTCGAAATAAGTCTACTTAACTAGCACAATAGCACTTACTCACATTCGATATCAAACCACCGGGGCTCGGAGGTATCTATTCTCAAGGCGATAAATCGGCGACCCCAGACACAGCCTCCATCTATAGCAAAATGTTGGCCATAGACGCCAGCCTGCAAAGTCGACCAATGTCCGAATACAATTCGTACTGGACTATTCTGTCTCAGATTTTTTTCAAACCAGGGAACCAGTCCCGCTTTTTCATGCTGGTGAGGATTACCTTTAGCCTTATACTCGAGTCGGTCATCGGCTTTATAAAATCGTAGGCGCGTGAGTATATTTATTATACAACGCAATCGTTCTATGCCAGTCAAATCTTCCGACCAACGATCCGGCTGGTCGCCGTACATCTGCCTGAAAAATGACTCGCTATTTTCACTGCGTAATACTTGCTCCAATTCGCCTGCATAGTTTATAGCCTGAGGGATAGTCCAGCCTGCGTCTATACCGGCATGTACGAGGAGGAATTTTAAATCATCATCATAGTGAATTAGCGGCTGCGATTGTAACCAGGCGATGAGTTCTTCACAGTCCGGACTCAGCAGAATATCTGACAACGAACTGGATTCACTGATCACTTTCCGAGCATGAAAAATGGCCAGCAAGTGTAAATCATGATTACCCAGTACAGTTACCGCTGAGTTACCCAGCGAGCGCACGAAACGTAAAGTTTGCAGGGATTCAGGACCACGGTTAACCAGGTCTCCGCAAAACCACAATTTATCGCTGGCTGGATCAAACTGAATTTTATCCAGCAAACGCATCAGCATGGAGTAGCAACCCTGTACATCACCGATTACATAAACAGCCATGCGCTTAAACCGGTTTTATCGGGCAATAGTGGACCAGAACCTTAATGCAGAACCCGGGGGGTGGATAAAACGAATTCATCAACAGGTGCGTCGAATTTGGAGCCATCGTCTGACTCCATTTGATAACTGCCTTTCATCGTGCCAACCGATGTTTCTAACATGGTTCCCGAGGTATAGACAAACTGCTCACCGGGCTTGAGAATCGGCCGTTCACCAACGACCCCATCACCCCGCACTTCCTGAATCTTGTGATTTGAATCGGTGATTACCCAGTGCCTTGTCAGCAACTGGGCAGTCTGCTGCCCCTGGTTCTGAATTGTGATGGTATAGGCAAACACGAAGTAATTCTGCTCGGGATTGGACTGTTCCTCGATATACCGTGTTTCAACATCTACCTTGATATTATTTGGATTAGAATCGGTCATAAATACGAATCGGAAATGGTTTAAAGACTAGTGTACGCGAATTTGAATGTTTTATGCACTGCCCGTCAAATTTTTCAAATTGCTACCGCGGCTTTAATATGTTCATGACTTTGATAGCCCTCAAGCTCAAAGTCCTCAAACTTAAAAGCGTGTAATTTGTCTACCTCCGGGTTTAACACCATGGTAGGCAATTGGTATGGATCGCGTGACAACTGTTTGCGCGCCTGTGGCAGGTGATTATTATAGAGGTGGGCATCACCGAGGGTATGGACAAAATCTCCCGGTGTTAAACCGGTAACCTGCGCCACCATCAAGACCAGCAAGGCATAAGAGGCAATGTTAAATGGTACACCGAGAAAAACATCCGCACTGCGCTGGTATAATTGACAGGATAATCGGCCATCGGCGACATAAAACTGAAAAAATGCATGGCAGGGAGGCAAGGCCATTTGTTCAATTTCGCCAACATTCCAGGCACTGACAATCATGCGACGTGAATCCGGGGTTGATTTGATTTGTTCTATGAGTTGCTGGATCTGATCGATATGTCGGCCATCGCTCGCTCCCCAGGACCGCCATTGCGCACCATAAACAGGTCCCAGATCACCTTTCTCATCTGCCCATTCATCCCAGATACGCACCTTGTTTTGCTGTAGATAAGCAATATTGGTATCACCCTGCAAAAACCATAATAATTCATGGATTATCGAATGCAGGTGCAGCTTTTTCGTCGTGATCAACGGAAATCCTTTGGTTAAATCGAAGCGCATCTGGTAACCGAATACCGACAAAGTACCCGTTCCGGTGCGATCGGTCTTCTCGCTACCGGCTTCCATGACATGGCGCATCAGGTCAAGATATTGCTGCATTACGATTATGCCTATGGGCGAAAATAATAAATCCGATACCAACTAGTATCATCGGCACCGATAATACAATGCCCTTTGTGAGCCAATCCGTATTCAATAAATAACCAATGTGGGCATCGGGCAGACGGATAAATTCCACACCGGTTCTGGCTATTCCGTAGAGCCACAGAAAATACCCCGAAACGATCATTACCGGTCTCGGTTTCGCCGAAATTATCCACAATATAGCAAACAGTAGCAGACCTTCGAATACCATTTCATACAATTGCGACGGATGGCGCGGACTGAAACACAGCGGGCCGGCAAAATCGACGTATCTATCCGGCGGGAATTGCTCACAGGATAGTTTCATCGCCCAGGGTACGCTACCCGGTGCACCCCATAATTCAGCATTGATAAAGTTACCAAAACGCCCCGCTGCCAGGCCCAGCGGTACCAGTGGCGCGATGAAGTCAGTGAGCTGAAAAAAACTGCATCCAATTTTTCGCCTGTAGCACTCCATCGCAACCAATACACCGAGGAACCCGCCATGAAACGACATTCCGCCCTCCCATATCTTGAACAGGTAAAGCGGGTTGTTGATAAAACTGTCCAGATTATAAAAAAATACCGAACCGATCCGTCCCCCCAGCACGACGCCGAGTGCACCGTAAAATACCAGATCATCTATTTGATCCGGGCGCATAATGCTATGCGGCTGGTGTGCGCGCCGCTTGCCCAACCACCAGACACTGGCAAATGCGAGCAGATACATCAATCCGTACCAGTGGATTTTCACGGGCCCTAAAGCAACAACTACAGGGTCAATTTGAGGATAAGCGATCATAGACAGAGCGGATTTCAAAAAGTATGGAAATTATGCCCGATCAAGCCAATATAATCTCGCCTATTCACTTGAGAATTTATCCATGACCAACGCCCTTGCGCAGGAAACCAGTCCATATCTGCTGCAACATGCCGATAATCCGGTCGACTGGATGCCATGGTCGCAGTCAGCGCTGGGTCTCGCCAAACAACAAAACAAACCGATCCTGCTTTCAATCGGATACTCGGCTTGCCACTGGTGCCATGTGATGGCGCACGAATCATTTGAAAATACCGAAACCGCCGAACTGATGAACCGTCATTTTATCAATATCAAGGTAGACCGTGAAGAACGACCCGATATCGATAAAATCTACCAGACCGCGCATCAATTGATCGCACAGCGACCCGGTGGCTGGCCGCTGACCATGTTTCTATCTCCGCACGACCATTTGCCATTTTTCGGCGGCACTTATTTCCCGGATACTCCCAGACACGGCATGATCAGCTTTATCGATTTACTTCAACGTATTGCCGCTATTTACCACGAGGAGCCCGAGAAAATCCAGCAACACACCGAATCGATGCAGCAGGCCCTGGTCAACCTGACGATACAGGACAACAGCAATCAGAGTGTTACTGATATCCAGTCTCTAAATAAATTCGACCAGCAGTTACTCGAACATTTCGACGATCAAAACGGTGGTTTCGGTGCGGCACCGAAGTTTCCCCAACCGGCAATGCTGATGCAGGCGATTCGCCGCGCTTTTTCCGGGTCAGCGAATGACCCGCTTTATCATGCGATGGATTTTAGTCTGCATAAAATTGCTCTCGGCGGTATTCAGGATCATTTGGCCGGTGGCTTTTATCGCTATTCGGTAGACGAAAAATGGATGATTCCGCATTTTGAAAAAATGCTGTACGACAACGGGCAATTGCTTTGCGTGTTTGCACTGATGTATCGGCTCACCGGAAGACAAGAATATCTACTCGCAGTAGAAGGCATCGTGTCCTGGCTAAAACAGGAAATGCAGTCACAGTCGGGCGCATTCTTCGCCGCCCTCGACGCCGACTCAGAGGGTGTTGAAGGAAAATTTTATATATGGACCCCAGGGCAGATAAAGAATTTGCTGAATGCCGAAATTTACCCACTGTTTGCGTATAAATACGGTCTCGATAAACCTGCAAATTTTGAGGGACAATGGCATCTCCATGCTTACCATTCGAACCAGGTAGTCGCTGAAAAGTTTGATATCGATGTAGACAGTTTTACATCACAACTTAACGCGAGCCACAAGATATTGCTGGATGTACGAAATACGCGTATTCGGCCCGGTCTCGATAATAAAATATTGACCGCCTGGAATGCACTGGTGATTCAGGGTCTGGCAATTAGTGCGCAATTATTTTCTAAACCGGAATACTATCAAATGGCGCAACGATGTCTGGAAACCCTGCGCGATGAATGCTGGCACAATGGCCGACTGCTCGCGTTGAGTCAGCAATCGGGAAAACAATTGGCGGCATATCTCGATGATTATGCTCAACTGCTAAAAGCGACGATTGATTGCCTGCAGTACCAATGGCGCTCCACCGATCTGGAATTTGCGATTACTCTCGCTGAGCAATTATTGGAGTTTTTCGAAGATAGCGAACACGGCGGTTTTTATTTCACAGCCAGTGATCATGAAGACCTGATTCAGAGACCCAAATCATGGCAGGACGAAGCGATGCCCTGCGGCAATGCAGTTGCCTCCGTGGCTATATACAGACTCGGGATGCTGCTGGGGAATAGTCGGTACATTCAAGCCGCAGAAAAGGCGCTGCATTCGGTAGCGCACCAAGTAAACCAAAACCCGTTATATGCGGCCGGGTTTCTTGCCCTGCTGGAAGAAACGAACACCCAGGCCTGCACTATAATCGTGCGTGGAGACGAGCCTCAATTAACGCTCTGGCGAGAGCAGCTAGCCCCCAGGTTGACACCCGGGAAAATGGCTTTTTTCATACCCTCCGATGCTGAATACCTGCCCGATGCAATTGCCGAGAAAAAGACAGATGACGAAACCACGGCCTGGATATGTCACGGATTTACCTGCCAGCCACCTATCACAGAATTGGGGAAATTACTTTCCGAAATTTGCTCAACCGGCCAGCACCAGAATCCATACCACGATTAATAATACGATGGCAATAGCAACAGCAGCCGACCCCATGTCCTTCGCTCTTCCAGCCAGTTCGTGATGCTCCTCGCCTATACGGTCGACTACCGCTTCAATTGAAGAATTGAGTATCTCCACCAAAGGCAATAATAAAACCGTTCCTATCAGCAACGCTTTTTCTACTCCGTTTTGTCCCAACCAGAAACCCAACGGAATCAAGATGAGACTCGCCCAGATTTCCTGCCGGAATGCGGCTTCGTGTTTATAGGCTGCACGCAGACCCTGCCAGGAGTACTGGCCCGCCTTGATTATGCGGGTGAACCCGGTATCGCCACTAGCCGGCATAATATCTTGAGCCTCGGAGTGATAGTTCCAGGCCGCTACTGGCCCGGCTGGATTTTGTTATTCATCTTCCTCTATCGATTCGGTATAGGCATCGGCATCGAGCAAGTCTCCAACCTCGCCGGGATCTTCCATTTTAATCTTATACATCCAGCCATCACCGTAAGGATCGTCATTGATACGCTCCGGCGAATCTTCCAGTTCGTCGTTAACTTCGATAATCTCACCGGATACAGGTGCGTAAGTATCCGAGGCAGCCTTCACCGATTCGATGACGGCAACCGAATCACCGGCGGATACTGAGCTTCCAGTCTCAGGCAATTCGACAAATACCAGATCACCCAGTAATTCCTGGGCGTGATCGGATACTCCGATCGTAGCAACGTCGTCCTCAACCAGAACCCATTCGTGTGATGACAGAAATTTTAAATCGGATGGAACATTACTCATTTATTTTCTCCCATTGTTTATATGCATGATTTACCCTGTCTTACGAAAGGAATTTTAACAATCTCCGCTTTTAGTAATTTGTTTCGGATTTCGACCTCGACCTCACCTGCTACCCCCGACGGTATTCTGGCCAGAGCAACGGACTTACCCAGAGTCGGAGAGAAGCTGCCCGAGGTGATTTCTCCATCACCGCTGACGGTAATGACTTTCAGATGATTACGCAACACACCTTTGTCTTTCAGCACCAGACCTACAAGCTGCTGCGACACGCCATTATTCTGTTCAGCCTGAAGTGCCTGCCTACCGATAAATTCACGCTCATCAGACATCGCCAGGGTCCATGCTAGCCCTGAAATCAGAGGACTGGTAGTTTCATCCATATCGGTGCCATAGAGACTCATACCGGCCTCCAGTCGCAGGGTATCCCGTGCGCCAAGGCCACAGGGTTTAACCCCGGCATCCAGTAATTGCTTCCAGCATCTAGCAGCTTGCGCTACGGACATCAATATCTCAAAACCATCTTCACCAGTATATCCGGTCCTGCCGACAAAATAGTCGCCCATATCCACTGCCATGAATCGACCCAGGGATTCGAGTTGGGTCCGTTGTTCATCTGCAAACAGGGTAAACACCTTTTCTCGCGCGTTAGGTCCCTGTACAGCTATCATCGCCACATCGTCTCGTTCAGACAGCGTCAAATTCGGGAAACCAGTCGCCTGTTCGTTTAACCAGGCAATATCCTTGTCACGCGTGGCGGAGTTAATAATCACTCGATAGAAACTGTCATTCAAAAAATACACAATGAGGTCATCGACTACGCCACCTTCATCGTTAAGCATGCAGCTATAGAGGGCTTTGCCCTGGATTTTGAGTTTGCCAATGTCGTTAGATAACAGATTTCGAAGATAGGCCCTGGCGTCATCGCCTGTGACATCGACTACCGTCATGTGAGAGACGTCGAACATACCGGCATCGCTGCGAACAATTTTGTGTTCTTCGATTTGCGATCCGTAGTGAATTGGCATATCCCAACCGGCGAAGTCGACCATCTTGGCCGATGCATCGAGATGAGACTGGAAGAGTGGAGTTTTTTTACCCATAACACACCTGTAAGTCGTTAATTGAAAAAACCCCGCGGTCGGCTTACCTGAGAGATCAGACCCTGCTGGATTTATATACGGCTACGACCTTTCACCTTCGGTAGATAACCTGACTATTATCACTCTCCGGAGCCAGGCAGCCGCAACAGTTTCTGTATGTAGCGGATACTATAATATGAGTCCGATTCGAATTAAAGTCCTATATGCCGGCTACCTCGGCATCAGGCCATATTACGAATCGCCTGCTGCATTAACAGTCGCCGACACCATGGATTTGCCTGTAGTAGATGCATGCCGAGGTTACGTAAACCGCTAATACCGACGTTATCGGTACCATACAGGTATTTCAATCCAGTGAATAAGTGGTCGCGATGGCAGTTTCACTTTTACGTTGGCGTTCGAACCGCCTCAGCTTTGCTCTATGCCAGGGCTTATCAAGGCCACCTATCTGATGAGTCAGCAATTCAACATCGCTGAATCCCAGGTTCACGCCCTGACCCGCAAGCGGGTGTACCCCATGCGCCGCATCGCCAATCAACAGGACTCGATTACCTAACCATTGCTCGCAGCTATGCCAGCCCAGCGGAAAACAAAGTCGCTTGCCAATACTTTTCACCTCACCCAATCGATACTCGAACGCGTGGCTTAAAGCGCTGCAAAATAATTCATCATCCCTATTAATCAACTCGTCGGCGAAATCGCTATCGCAGGACCAGACGATAGAGCTTTCGCCATTGGCCAGCGGCAGCATGGCAAGCGGACCAGTGCTGAGAAATCTCTGCCAGGCTGTATGCTGGTGAGGTTTTTCAGTCACTACATTTGCCACAATAGCGATTTGATCGTAGCTTCCATTGATTGCTTTGAGGCCAGCCAGCTCGCGCGTGGTCGAATTACGCCCATCGGCAGCAAGCAGTAAATCGGCATCGAGATCGACACCCGATTTCAATTTGAGCGAAACACCACGCTGAGAATTTTCAGTTATAGATCCGATTGCATCAGGCTGGAACCACTCGATTTCGGGCTGCGACTCGCAAACCGTCAGCAAGGCTCGTAGGATTTGCTGGTTTTCGATGATAGTGCCAAGACTCTCTCTTGCGAGCTCGACACTGTCGAATTGAATCCTGGCATCACCATTTTCGTGCCAGATGAACATCTGTTCGTATCGACACAACCGACTTTGATCCATTTCCGACCAGACGCCCAGACGGGTTAAAATCTGTTCTGAGGCCGGACTGATAGCCGATACTCGTTCGCCATAACTCGAGGTCGCGTTTATGGGTCCAGGATTAACCGCCACGGGTTCGATGAGCGCTATTCGAAATCCACTACGCGCAAGGGAAAGTGCGGCACAGGCCCCGACCATACCGGCCCCGGCGACAGCGATATCGAATCGTTCGCTCATCGCGTACGCCCCCGCAACATCGGATTCCCTGCAAAGCCGAATCCCATGCCCGACAAGGCAACCTCAGCCTTAAGTGGCGGGATAACATCGAGCAGGGCCAACGCGCCGGCACGAACCTGCTTCAGCACTGGTAAATCGTTCGAAAACAGATTAACCAGCCCGTCGCCTAAACGTACCACGCTGCGTTGCTCAGCAGTTCTCAGGGACTGGTATTCATCAAGCAAGCGAGTGATCGAATCCTCGTTAAATATTGCTATTGCCTGGCTTTCCAGCAAATGACTCAAGCTGGCGACGTCGCGCAAGGCCAGATTAAAACCCTGCCCCGCAACCGGATGCAGGGTATTCGCGGCATTACCAATCAACAGGCACCTGTTTTTAACCAGCTCAAGCGCCTCTGTTCTATGCAACGGAAAACTATATCTTTGACCAACGCGTTCGATAAAACCCAGGCGAAAACCAAAACTCTGCTGTAACGATTCTGCAAATTGCTGATCATCAAGTTGCATTAGTCGCTCGCTGGACTGCGGATCATGAGTCCATACGCAGGCATAACGTGTGCCACCAAGTGGTAACATCGCGAGTGGTCCCTCGCCAGTAAAACGCTCGTAAGCAGCCCCTGAGACCGGCCGCGATACTTCGACATTGGTGATGATAGCCGCTTGCGTATAATCAATCATGCGGTGTTCAATGCCGACACTGGATCGTGCTTTCGACTGAGCGCCGTCGGCAATTAATACCAGGCTCGCGCTAAGTTTGTTTAATTTTTTTTCACTGCGATATCGCAGCTGAACTCGCTCGCTAAATTCTAACGATTTGAATTCAGCCCCGGTTACGAGGCTAATCGATTTAGATCGAGCAATCTGATCGAACAAGATGGCGCCCAATTTCCGACTTTCAATAACATAACCCATCGCCTCAATCTCATAGTCTTTGGCGCGTAGACGGGTTATACCCCACTGCCCCCGGCTGGAAATATGGATAGTCTTTATCGGCGCCGCCGCTTTTTTAATTTCCTGCCATATGCCAAGCGCCTTGAATATTTGAACACTGGCATAGGAAAGCGCGATTGATCGTGCGTTAAGGCCTGTAGAATCCTGCTGTTGCAGTGCGCTCGATTCAAGCACCTTGATATACCGGTCGGGATGCTGCAACGCCAGCGCGGCACTCAGGCCTACCAGGCCGCCGCCAACGATGGCAATATCTGCTTTACTGACCATCACAGTGCTTTGTCCAGATGATCCAATCCGGGTCGCCTAAAACGCCTACTTTTAGCGCCCCCCTTGTAAAGGGCATGCCATTCCCTGCGGGCCGCGCCTTGTCTTGAATCATCTGGGTAACTCTGAATCCGTCATTAATCATCTGGACATAGCACCTGCCATCAAGGCTTCAATTTCGTCAGGCTTTTTCGGTACCGCCTCGGTCAGCACCTCGCAGCCTGTTCGTGTCACCAGCACATCATCTTCGATACGTATGCCTATATTCCGCCATTTCCGGTGTACACCCTTAACATGCGCCGGAATATATATACCCGGCTCGATGGTCAACACCATGCCGGGCTCGAGCAAACGCCATTGATCACCAACCTTGTAGTCTCCGACATCGTGCACGTCGAGACCCAGCCAGTGACCGGTACGGTGCATATAGAATTTACGATAGGCCTGCTCCTTGATCAGTTTTGTCAAGCTGCCTTTCAACAACTTTATTTCCATCAAACCTTTGGTGACCACTCTCACTGCCGCATTGTGCGGATCGTTCCAGTGGTTGCCCGGCATTACCTTTTTTATCGCCGCCTTCTGTGCGGCCAGTACAATCTCATAAATTTCGCGTTGCGCCTTACTGTATTTACCATTCACCGGGAAAGTACGGGTAACGTCCGAGGCATACCCCTCGACCTCGCAGCCGGCATCGATCAATAGCAGGTCGCCGTCATTGAGTTCGTCGCAATTATCGGTGTAATGCAAAATACAACCATTGGCACCGCCGCCGATGATCGCCGAGTAAGCGTGTTGTGCGTTGTTTTTACGAAATTCGTAATCAAACTCGGCCGCAATTTGGAATTCGTATCGCCCGGGCGCACAGGTTTTCATCGCCTGTCGGTGAGCGGTGGCACTAATCGACGCGGCTTTTCGCATCAATTTAAGTTCTTCGCGGCTCTTGTAGAGGCGCATATCGTGTAAAGCGTAATCAAGGGAAACAAATTCGGAAGGCACATGAAGCCCGGATCGCGATTGCGCCTTGATATGGTTTACCCACCCAATCAGACGCTGGTCAAATTCTGCATAAACTCCCATGATATTGAAAATACTGTCGGTTCCTTCCAGCAATCCGGGCAATATGTCATCCATATCGTCAATTGGAAAAGAATCGTCGGCCCCGTAATCTTCAAGGGCACCCTCCTGCCCTGCGCGTCGACCGTGCCAGGTTTCCTGTTCGGGATCTTTCTCGCGACAAAATAAAATATACTCTCCATGTTTGCGCCCCGGTACTAACACCATGACCGCATCGGGTTCGTTGAATCCGGTGAGGTAGAGGAAATCACTGTCCTGGCGGAACGGAAAGTCAGCGTCACGGTTACGCGTGACCAACGACGCCGAGGGCAAAATCGCGATGGTATTTTTACCCATCATCTTCATTAGTTCGTGGCGACGACGCTTGAATTCGCTTTGTTTCATTTTTAAGGAGTCTCTGATTAATTCTGAATCATTCAGATGTGAAGTTATAATACGTCAAATCAAGGCGCCAATCGCAACTAATAGTCACTCTATTAGTTGCGATTGGCAACGACGAGTTGGCGTATTATAACGAACAGATGTTGGTTCATGAATTGATCAGAGGCTCCTTCAGTCTCTTACTGTATTGATGGTGCCGGCATTAATGGATTCATGCTTTCATTCAGGGTCAGTACCGACACACGAACATGTTCACTAACTTCTGCAAACTGCACTTCGGTTTCCTCAGTGGATACTTCCTGATGGTTGAGCTTACTGATTTCCAGCAAGTCTGACAAACATTCCTGCGACTGCGCATCCAGGGCTTCGATTTTACTGCCGCCACTAACGCCAATACCGTAGAGGAATCCCTGGCACCAACTCGATAACCCGAGCAGACGAACGGCTAAATCATCGCATTCATCGGGTAAAAGCAATTCAAACGATAAATCTTCGGTATTGAGTTGCTCCCGGGTTTGTTCAAATAATAGCTCCAATACCTGTAACTCCTCGCCAGCCAGCACATCACCCTTGTCGGGCAACTCATCCAGGGTATGCTCGATCCACGCAGCCATACCGGAATTATCCAGCAATAGTCCACAAAGGATACCATGTGACTCCGAAGCGTCAGCGGATGCACCAAGTTTTTGTAAAACATTTTGCACAGAATCAAAATCGAGCATTGAAGAATTGCCGTAGATTTGTATAATTTTTGCATTCTATCACCCGAGCAGCCCAGTAAAAACAGCCAACCAGGCCACGTAGACTTGACTGGGACCGTTTGAAGCCTGAAGATTACAATATGGAATCTAAAAAAAGCGTTTATACTGAAACCGATCTCAATCATCTGGAGCAGCGTATCGATGAATTAATCGATACTGTCGGCCTGTTAAAAAATGAAAACACCACACTGCGCCAGCAAAAGGACAAGTTGAATAGCGAACGTTCGCAACTCATTGAAAAAACTGAACTGGCCAGAAGCCGGGTAGAAGCAATGATTTCCCGATTAAGATCACTCGAATTAGGCTCATGAGCGACGCTTTACCCATTAGTGTTTCAATTCTTGACAAAGACTACAAAATCGCCTGCCCGACTGGTGAACAGCCCGCATTGCTGGCTTCGGCAAAATACCTTGATAGCAAGATGCGCGAAGTACGCGATAATGGCAATATTATGGGGGCCGAAAGAGTGGCGGTGATTACCGCTCTCAATATCACTAACGATTTCCTCAGTTCCAGTCAGACCCAGGAAGAACTTGGCAAGGAATTACCGCCACGACTGAAAAACCTCGAAATAAAAATCAACCGGGCGCTTGAACGCGCACGCCAATTAGAAATTTGAATTTTACTTTTTGCGATTTGCACGTATAGTTAATGCATACTAACTACGGTGTTCGTTAGCGACCATCATAATCCTTGAGCCTATTTATTAACCTCGGGGACTTTCGTGTAACGCTGGTGCGCATGCCTGATTAGTCGGGAAGCCTGATGGGTTACCAATAACCCCACCTGAACCTTCGGTTCAAGGTTGATAGATTCGCAACGGCACCGTGGTTGGTATCTTAGATCTTTAATACTCAATATTCTCAGCACTTAAGTACCCTATCTCAGAGACTACTTTAAGCTTAAAGTTATTTTAAGAATAATTGATAAGCTGAATTATCGGTCTCATCCCAATGTGGCATATCGAGGCTGGAAAGGAAACAACGAAAGGCTTTGTAGTCGTCCTTGTCAACCTGGAAACCCATCAGTATGCGACCGAAATTAGAACCATGATTACGATAATGGAACAGGCTGATATTCCAGCGTTCACCCACCTTCATCAAAAAATTTAATAGGGCACCGGGTTTTTCCGGAAACTGGAAGCGAAATAATACTTCATTATTGACACTCCCCCCCGGGTGGCCACCCACCATGTATCGCGTATGTAGTTTGGCGACTTCATTGTCGGTCATATCGACTACCGGATAGTTTTTCTTTTTCAGTAATTTTATAAAATCGTTTTTCTCCGCGATACCATGCCTGAGCTGAATTCCGGCAAATACGCGGGCAATATCATCGTCCGCATAGCGGTAGTTAAATTCGGTGATCTGTCGTTTTCCGATAATTTTACAAAACTGCCTGAAACTGCCAGGTCGTTCCGGAATTTGAACCGCTAGCAAGGCTTCGCGCTCTTCACCGATTTCTGAGCGCTCCGAAACATGGCGCAAACGATCAAAATTCATATTTGCGCCACTGTTGATCGCCACCAGGGTTTGTTGCCTGAGTCCTTTGCTTTCTGCATATTTTTTCAATCCGGCCAGCGATACAGCACCCGCAGGTTCGCAAATCGCGCGTGTATCTTCGAAGGTATCCTTGATTGCAGCGCAAATCTGGTCGGTAGTCACCGTTATTACATCATCGACCAGGTGGCGAATCATGCTAAAGGTATTTTTACCAATTTGTTTGACCGCAACACCATCGGCAAAAATACCGACTTCCTTCAAGGTGACTCTACGCCCGGCCTTCATAGCCTCGTAAAAGCAGGCGGCATCGGCGGGCTCAACCCCGATGATTTTCGTTTCCGGTTTTACCGCCTTAATAAAGCCTGCTATTCCCGCGGCCAGGCCACCTCCGCCTACCGGCACAAATATCGCGTCAATATCGTCCGGGTGCTGACGGATAATTTCGAGTGCGATCGTGCCCTGCCCTGCCATCACATCGAAGTCATCGAATGGGTGTATAAACGCCAGGCCTTCTTTTTTAGCCAAATCCAGTGCATAGGTCTTAGCTTCATCGAAATTTTCGCCGTACAAAACCGCTTTTGCACCATAAGACTTAACGGCTGAGACCTTGATATCGGGCGTCGATGTCGGCATTACAATGATCGCCTTGAGGTTGAGTTTTTGAGCCGACAATGCGACACCTTGCGCATGATTGCCAGCCGAGGCGGTAATCACACCGGAAAGCTCCGGATGCGCCCGGTGTATTTTGTAAATTTTATTGAATGCGCCCCTCAGCTTGAACGAATAGATTGACTGTAGGTCTTCTCGTTTGAGCCAGACCTTATTATCAAATCGACTCGAAATACCCTCCATGAAATCAAGCGGCGTCTCCCTGGCGACATCATAAACCCTGGCGGTAAGTACCTTCTCTAAAAACTGTTTGTGCCCCATAGCCCGTATAGTTTCTTTGTAATATTCGAATCAGGGATTATGAATACTGCCTGTGCTCTAGGCAATAGCTATGTCACGCGGCTAGCCTGCATATTGCATGAAGGGATCGGAATTTAGGGAAAAGCTGGCAAAACAGTTTGGACGATCGTCTGCAGAAGCATAGCCATAGCTATGCTTCAAAGGGGATCGGTCAAAATGTGAAGTCAGATTTTTACTAAAACCGATCAGGTACATACTGTATTTTTCCGATTTCGCCAATTCTCTCTTTCATTCACTGATTTCAAAGATTAAATAGCCTAAGCCGTACCGCCTTCGTGCAATATGCAGGCTAGGGCTTATTATTAACCCGGCTAGCCAAAGGGCCGCAAGGTCAATTTCAGTATTGCAATGACATTTGCCAGATCACTGGTTAAGATGCTGCAATTTCCTGACTGGAACCAGGCCATGAATCTCGAAGAAAAGAAAAAAATTGCGGCAGAGGCGGCCCTCGAATACGTCAAACCCGGCTCGATTATTGGTGTCGGCACCGGCTCAACGGTGAACCATTTTATCGATTTTCTGGCCGAAAAGATGCCGGGAGATATCGAAGCCGCCGTTTCCAGCTCGGAAGCCTCGACCGAACGCATGCAACAATGTGGCATTCGTGTCATCGAATTGAACGAGGCCGGGCGCCTGTCAATCTATGTCGACGGGGCTGATGAGTCAAACCATAAACTGCATTTAATCAAGGGTGGTGGAGGTGCACTAACCCGTGAAAAGATAGTCGCCGCAGCCAGCGATCAATTTATCTGCATTGCCGACGAAGGCAAACTGGTCGACACACTCGGTAAATTTCCACTACCCATCGAGGTAATCCCGATGGCTCGAAACCTGGTCAGACTGGAACTCATAAAACTGGGTGGTTCACCCAAATGGCGCGAAGATTTTGTCACCGACAACGGCAATATAATTCTCGATATTCACGGTTTGGCGATAGAAAACGCGCTCGAACTGGAAAATCAGATTAACCAGATAGCCGGCGTCGTTAGCGTAGGACTATTTGCCCATCGCCCAGCCGATGTTTTAATTCTCGGTGGCGAGGGCAGCGTACAAATAATAACAGCTTAAACAAAAAAGCCCGCTGTAAGCGGGCTTTTTGTAATCTCTGCTGGGTAACAGTTTAACGCTTGGAGAACTGGACTCCGCGGCGGGCTTTGCGTAAACCCACTTTCTTGCGTTCAACCACACGAGCGTCACGCGTTACAAATCCTTCTTTACGCAGTGATTCACGAAACGATTCGTCGTACTGTAACAGCGCACGCGTAATACCTAATCTGATGGCGCCGGCCTGACCGCTCGGACCACCACCTCCTACTTTGACGTTGATATCGAACTTATCCACCAAATCGACGGTCTGCAAGGGCTGGCGCACTACCATTCTTGAGGTCTCACGACCGAAGTAATCATCGATACTTCTATTGTTAATAGTGATCGCGCCACCACCTGCTTTTAAATAAACCCGGGCTGATGAACTCTTGCGACGACCGGTTCCGTAGTATTGTTCGACTGGCATGATTCGATCTCTTAAATTTGGAGGGGCTTAGGTTGCTGCGCGCCATGTTCGTGAGAACTGCCTGCGTATACCTTGAGTTTTTTGAACATGGCTCTACCAAGCGAATTCTTGGGCAGCATGCCCTTGACTGAGTGCTTGATAATTCTGTCCGGATGATTTTTACGCATTTTCGCCAGGTTTACCGATTTCAGGCTGCCAATGTATCCGGTGTGGTGGTGATACATTTTGTCAGTTTCCTTATTGCCGGTAACGCGTATCTTTTCGGCATTGATCACCACAATATAATCACCTGTGTCCACATGAGGCGTATATTCTGGTTTGTGCTTACCACGCAAACGCCGAGCAATTTCGGTCGATAAACGGCCGAGTATCTTGTCGGTGGCGTCGATTACAAACCACTCACGTTTGACGGTTTCGGCTGTGGCGCTATAGGTTTTCATACAAATTCCTGCAATGCTGCCTTAAGCAGTAGTGGCTTATCTTACAAAGGGCGCGAATACTAACGGATAAAGCCCACTTTGACAAGCCATATCAGGTGGTATCTAGACGATATTCAGCTTTATTTATTGGCTGTAAAAATCATCTCGATTCTGGACTAAAAAGGGCTTTATTTATATATGGGCACCTCTGTTAATTCGGATTTTTTCGTGACAGGCTTTTGCTCCTCGACAATTGCTCCTGCATTGTTCTAATAAGTTACATCCATGTAACGATGCAAAGCCTGCATACATGCCATCCATGGCAATAAGAGCACCAAAAGTAGGCGCATTAGGCGAGGAAGCGCCGCGCGGAAAACCGCAGCGTATATAAAATACGTGGGGATTTGAGCACGGGGCTTATGTGCAGGATGTACGGTATGCCGATTTTGCAGGAGCAAAAATCGGTGACGCAGCAAAGGCTGGCCCCAGCGAAGCTGCTTTGGGTCTCGCGTAAAAAGACAATTAACAGAGGTGCCCATAAAAAAAGGCGTGGTATTATTACATACCACGCCTAAGCCATCTAAGGATGATGGAGGAGTAATGCTGAGTGGCGGAGGATGCCACTGAATCAGCATTTTAGAATTATCTAATATACTGTTATAGCTGTCAATCTATTTGATGAAATTTATTCAACCGAGATATAAATGCTACAAAAATTGACCCTGATCGACACCCTGATCGACGAACTGCAACACGGATTAAAAACCTGCCATGTGCAGCCGCCAGCCCAGCAGCGTCCCTACCCCGCAAGCAATATCGAGCATCAACAATTATCCGAGTCGGAGCAATTACACGTGGCCGGGCTAATGCGCGTGAACAACGCTGGTGAAGTCGCCGCCCAGGGACTCTATCGAGGACAGGGACTGACGGCACGAAACGCGAAAATGAGCGCCGCCATGCAGGCAGCGGCCGATGAGGAAAACGAACACCTGAACTGGTGCCAGCAACGATTGAGCGAACTCAAGCAACGGCGCAGCAAGCTCGATGGCATATGGTACTGGGGGTCTTTTGCAATCGGCGCCACTGCCGGTGCGATAGGGGATAAATGGAGCCTGGGATTTGTCAAAGAAACCGAACAGCAGGTTTATCGGCACCTTGAGGATCACGTAGCGCGTTTACCTGAGCAGGACCAGCGTAGTCGCACTATCCTCGAAACCATGAAAATAGATGAAATGCAGCATGCCATCAATGCGGCTGAAGCGGGAGCGGCAGAGCTTCCCAAACTTGTTAAATTTGCGATGAGAATAGTTAGCAAGGTTATGACTTTTGCTGCTTATCGGGTTTAGGATTATCGTTGCTTGATTAAGAGTTTATTCAGGCCTATATCCTATTATCAAAAGCTAAATAATCAGGATTTCGCACACCAAGGCTTTCATTCCTTGGTAGTAATCCACGAGTAAGTGCGCGAGTGTCTTTTTCTCAACAGCAAGAAAAAGGCACCAAAAAGTGCCGCCCTAACAAGCCCTTCATCGTAAAAATAGCGTCCATATCACGGTCGACTCACACGCGGGCCCACCGCGGGTGAGCCTAAAATGGCATCCATGCCATTTTACCCCGATATGGACACCATTTTTCCGCGGGCTTGAAGGGGGGGGAAGAAAAAGATCGCAGTTTGAAGTTTGGTTTTTTTAATCGCCCTCTTAGTGTGCTGGAAATGAATCGATTTAGGTGGGTCTACAGGCAGGGATGCCTGTAGAGCTTCATCGAGCATATGTCCATGGATGGACGGTAGTAGAGCAATGCAGGAGCAATTGCCGAGGATGCGAGTTGAAGCGTGCCAGCCTAAATCGGTTCATTTCCAGGAAGCCGAAGGCCGCACGATTGGGCTGCCCTTTCCTTGGTGACTTCCTTTGGGCAAGCAAAGGAAGTCACTAGAGCACTTACTCACTATTTGCTACGGAGTAGTAAGAGTAGGCGTGTGCGAAATACAGTTGATTAAATTAAAATTTACCAAATCGTGATAGCTTATGGCCTGGCACAGGCCCCATAAACCCTACCCTAACTCCACAATTTCAAAATCATGCGTAATCTCCGCTGTCTTCCCCAACATTATTGACGCAGAGCAATACTTCTCGGCCGACAGGTTAACTGCCTTCTCGACTTTGGCTGGATCCAGACCATTACCACTAACGATAAAATGTATATGAATGCGGGTAAAAACCTTCGGGACCTCTTCCGCTCGATCTGAATCGACCTCGACTTCGCAGTCGACAATCGCCTGACGTGATTTTTTCAAAATCGACACTACATCGAATGCTGTGCAACCACCAACCCCGAGTAATAACATCTCCATCGGCCGGATACCCAGATCGCGTCCACCGTGTTCTGGAGCGCCATCCATGACCACCGAGTGACCGCTACCCGATTCACCGACAAAAGTCATATTATCCAACCACTTAATCCTGCATTTCATTGATGCTTACCTATTTAATGTTGTCACAGAAAAATTGTGATATGTTACGTTGAATGAAAAATATGAAAACAAAATACTAACGATGTCCGTTAAGCCTGAAACCACACTTATACCACGTGAAAATCCCGCTCTGGATAGATTTTTACATCACTGCCATATAAAAAAGTATGCTGTGCGTAGTACTATCATTCACGCTGGGGACGAGTCCGAGACGCTGCACTATATCATCGACGGTTCTGTCAGCGTAGTGATAGAGGATTCCGATAGCAATGAAATCATACTCGCCTATCTTAATTCCGGGGACTTTTTCGGTGAAATGGGTCTGTTTGATGCCAATGTCAGACGCAGTGCCTGGATTAAAACACGAACTGCCTGTGAAGTTGCCGAAATTCATTACAGCCAGTTCATGATATTAGCCAGGGAAACACCGGAAATTTTGTTTCAGTTATCTTCCCAGCTCGCCAGTCGGTTGCGTAAAACCAGCCGAAAAGTCAGTAACCTCGCATTCATGGACGTCACCGGACGAGTCGCACGGACCCTGCTCGATCTTGCTCGCGAACCCGATTCAATTACACATCCTGACGGCATGCAAATAAAAATAACACGCCAGGAAATTGCCAAAATAGTCGGCTGCTCACGTGAGATGGCAGGCCGCGTGATGAAAACCCTGGAAGAAGACAGACTGATTACAGCTCACGGCAAAACAGTTGTAGTTTTCGGCACCCGATAGTAAGCCTCAACATCGGATTTACCTGAAAATTTATTCAGGCGAAAAACAAGGCCTGCAATTCTGTACCGGGATCTTCAGCGCGCATAAATGCCTCGCCTACGAGAAAACTGTTGACACCGTGATCACGCATTAAGCGCACGTCCTCACTGCTATGTATGCCACTTTCAGTGACTACCAGACAGGACTCGGGAATTTGCTGAAGCAAATCCAGAGTAGTCGACAGACTGGTTTCGAAGGTATGCAGATTGCGATTGTTAATGCCAAGTATATCCAGGCCGAGATACATGGCTCGCTCAAGTTCGCGCGGGTTATGCACCTCGACCAGCGTGTCCATACCAAGCTCGCTGGATAAGCGGTACAGGTCTTTCAACACCCTGTCTTCGAGTGCCGATACAATTAATAATATGCAATCGGCACCAAGCGCCCTCGACTCATACACTTGATATGGGTCAATAATAAAATCCTTGCGAATCACCGGTAGCAGACAGGCGTTTCGAGCGGCAACCAGATAGCGGTCATGACCCTGAAAAAAATCCCGGTCAGTGAGTATAGAAATACAGGCAGCACCTCCCTTCACATAGGACTCGGCAATTTGCACCGGATCGAAGTCTTTGCGTATCACACCTTTGCTCGGCGAGGCTTTTTTAATCTCAGCTATCACCGCTGATAACCCACTGGCCTGTTTGTCGAGTAATGATTGGATAAACCCACGCGTGGCCGAAGCCGCCTTGATTTGCTGTCGAAGTTGATCAAGCGAATACTGTTGCTTAGCGACCGCAATTTCTTCGAATTTACGCTGCAGAATCCGATTGAGGATATCGGGCCTCGACTCAGCCATCACGGTTTCGTTTTTGCAACCAGGTTGGCCAGTACAGCCGCTGCCCTGCCACCGGCGATGGCGGCTTTAGCCTTTTCAATACCATCCGCCAGGGATTCTGCGACACCGGAAACATAGATAGCCGCACCGGCATTCATGCTGACGATATCTAACGCCGGGCCAGGTTTATTAGCCAGCACCGATTGAATCATCGCCAGGCTTTGTTCGACGCCGTCTACTCTTAAGGCACTGGAGTCAGCGATTTCGATATCAAAGTCGCCGGGTGAGATTGTATAGCGAGATACTTCACCGTCCTTCAGTTCAGCGACACTGGTTTTTGCCGAAATACTGATTTCATCCATGCCATCCTCTGCGTGCACCACCATCACGTGGCGACTGCCGAGCTGTTTTAGCACATGTGCGAGCGGTTCGATCAGTTCGCCATCGAATACGCCAATCACCTGATTGGGCGCACCGGCCGGATTGGTCAAAGGACCTAATACATTGAATATAGTGCGCACCGCCATTTCTTTGCGCGGTCCGATTGCGTGGCGCATGGCGCTATGGTGCTTCTGCGCGAACATAAAGCCGACACCGACTTCTTCGATACAGGCGCCTACCTGTTGTGGATCAATATCCAGATTAACCCCGGCCGCTTCGAGCACATCGGCGCTACCCGACTTACTGGAGACTGATCGATTACCATGTTTTGCCACCTGTGCGCCGGCTCCAGCGGCAACAATCGCACTCGCGGTAGATATGTTGAAGCTACCCGAGGCATCACCGCCAGTGCCACAGGTATCAACCAGGTGTTTGGCATCAACATTGACACGTGTCGAAAGTTCGCGCATCACAGTAGCCGCGGCGCTGATTTCGTCAATACTTTCGCCTTTCATGCGCAAACCAACTAGAAATCCACCAATCTGCGCGGGCGTACATTCACCGGTCATAATCTGCTGCATTACCGTGGTCATATCCTCCCTGCCAAGGTCCTGCCCTGCAATCACCGTTTTTATCGCTGTTTGAATATCCATTGTTCCCCCAATAAAATCATTAGAAAACTCTACATTTTGCGGCGTTTCACATATTCAAAAAATTGCGCAGCAGATCGTGTCCGTGCTCGGTCAATATCGACTCGGGGTGAAACTGCACGCCCTCGATAGCCATTTCCTTGTGACGAACGCCCATAATTTCATCAACACTGCCATCGTTATTCTCGGTCCAGGCGGTTAACTCAAGGCAATCCGGTAAGCTCTTTTTATCAATTACCAGCGAATGATAACGCGTTGCTTCGAATGTATCAGCCAACCCTGAAAATACCCCTACACCTGTATGCTTCACCATCGATGTTTTACCATGCATGATTTTGCTGGCATGAATAATTGTTCCACCGAATACCTGGCCGATGCACTGATGTCCCAGGCAAACACCGAGGATCGGCTTAGCCCCGGCCAGGGCTTCAATTGCGGCCATCGAAACACCCGCTTCGTTCGGTGTACAGGGACCAGGCGACACCATGATATGACTGGCGTCGCTATTGAGAATTTGATCGACGCTGATCTGATCGTTACGAACCACCTTGATCGCCGCACCTAACTCACCCAGATATTGCACCAGGTTGTAGGTAAATGAGTCATAGTTGTCTATCATTAATACCTTCATGACAAAGACTCCTGATCTTCGGCGCAAGGATCTCTTGCTGGCAATCCCGATTCGGCCAGCGCTACGGCCCTAAAAATAGCGCGCGCCTTGCTCATGGTTTCGATCCATTCTTTTTCGGGTACCGAATCATATACGATGCCGGCGCCTGCCTGAATATAGAGCTGCTCGTCCTTAATCACCGCGGTACGAATTGCAATTGCGGTATCCATATTTCCACTCCAGGATATATATCCCACAGCGCCGGAGTAAATGCCGCGTTTGACAGGTTCGAGCTCATCAATTATTTCCATGGCGCGAATCTTTGGCGCACCGGAAACCGTTCCGGCCGGAAAGGTCGCGCGTAGTACATCCATCGCCGACATGTCAGGCCTCAACTTACCTTCTACATTCGAAACAATGTGCATGACATGCGAATATCGCTCAACAATCATTTTTTCGGTCAGTTCCACACTACCGATTTGACTCACCCTGCCGGCATCGTTTCGACCCAGATCGATTAGCATCAGGTGTTCGGCGAGTTCTTTAGGATCGGCGAGTAATTCTTTCTCCAGAGCCAAATCACTGGTCCTGTTCTTACCTCGCGGGCGTGTACCAGCAATCGGACGCACCGTAACCGCACCGTCTTCCAGACGTACCAGGATTTCAGGTGACGACCCAACCACATAATGATCGTCCATGTTTAGGTAATACATATAGGGAGACGGATTAAGGCTGCGCAATGCACGATATAAATCGATCGGCTTTTGCTTGAACGGAATCGATAATCGCTGCGACAACACGATTTGCATGGCGTCGCCATCGATGATGTATTGCCTGGCTTTTTCAACTGCAGCCTTGAATTCTTCACGGGTAAATTCAGAAGTAAAATCGTCTTCCTTGACTACCTGCGACGCTGCTCTGGGCTGCCTGACCAACCGCGTCTTATTAAGCCTTTGCTCAAGTTGCTCTAAACGTCGCTGACCCGCTTTCCAGGCCTGCTCCTCCGCCGGATCGACATGCACGACGATGAACATGCGAGATGCCAGGTTGTCATACACCACCAGTTCGTCGCTCAGCATTAGCAGGATATCTGGTGTCTCATGTTTGTCTGGATTAGGGCAGTCAGCCAGCTTTGCTTCGATATAGCGGATCGTATCGTAAGCAAAATAACCCACCAGTCCGCCGTGAAATTTGGGCAGGCATTCAGCCTCGGCAACCTTGAAGAAATTCAGATAGTCTTCGATATATTGCAGAGGATCGGCGGTTTCTTCTTCGGTGACAATTTCGCCATCGACTTCAAGCATGGCTCGATGGCCGAATACTTTCAGTCGCTTGTTGCAAGCCAGTCCAATGATCGAATATCGCCCCCATTTTTCACCTCCTTGTACTGATTCAAACAGGTAGGAGTAAGGTTCGTCCGCAAGCTTCAGGTAAGTACTGAGTGGTGTATCCAGATCGGCGAATACTTCGCGTACCAGTGGGATGCGGTTATATTCGTGCTTTATCTGATTGAACTGCTTAAGATTCATGGGAATAACTCAAAACGGGTTAACAAAGGTACAACGGAACAACAGTGTGGGATCACCATCGCCAGTAAATATTGTCTACCTTGTTATGTTTGAGTATTTGAATCATTAGATTATTGAGCGTCTGTTAAATTATATCTTCGAGTTCAACCATGGAATCTATCACAGCATCCGGCCCATATCTACGAATATCTTCACCATGGTTATAGCCATAGCTGGTACAGATAATCTGGAAACCTGCTGCTCTCGCAGCTCGCACGTCATTACTCGAATCACCCAACATCAATGACTGTTGTGGGTCGACCTGCATTCGTTGTGCAGCGGTTAACAACGGCATTGGATCGGGCTTCATTTTAGGCGTGTCATCACCGCAAATAATCACCTCAAAATAATCACCTATGCCTAATTCATGTAACAACGGATGGGTAAATTCAGCAGCCTTGTTGGTGACGCAGCCCATGCGATAAGCACGGCCCTGCATGTAATCCAGACCCTGTTTCACGCCCCCGTAGAGGTGGCTACGCTTTGAATTATTCTCCGCGTAATGCGATTTAAATAGCGGTAAAGCACGTTGATACAGGGCCTCGTCCGGATCACCATCAAACGCATTGGTCAATGCTCGCTTGACCAGACGTTGAATACCATTACCAACCCACTGCCGTACCTTTGCTTCACCGCGCACCGGCATGTCGAGGTCTGTTAACATCTGATCGATACTAAAGGCCAGATCGGGCACGCTGTCTACCATCGTGCCATCGATGTCGATTAGCACCATTTCGGGAGTTTTGATTAGCTTCAAACTGCCCCGACCGTGTCCAGTGCGCTCCTCATCTTCGCCACGATGCTGTTGTAACGGTTGTCATCACTATCACTGCCAAGGCCGAAAATGCCCGAGCCTGCAACAAAGGTATCGGCTCCCGCGGCTGCTATTTCGGCGATATTATCAACCTTAACACCACCATCGACTTCGAGCCTGATATCGAGTCCCGAGGCATCGATGATTTGCCGCACCTGGCGTAATTTATCCAACGTGGATGGAATGAAACTTTGCCCGCCGAATCCCGGGTTGACCGACATCAGCAAAATCATGTCAACCTTGTCGATCACGTAATCGAGATAAGATAGCGGCGTCGCTGGATTAAATACCAGTCCCGAACGGCATCCGCATTCCCGAATCAGGCCCAGGCTGCGGTCGATGTGGCCTGAAGCTTCCGGGTGAAAAGTGATATAACTGGCGCCGGCTTTGGCAAAATCAGGAATGATACGATCTACCGGCTTGACCATTAGGTGGACATCGATAGGCGCACTGACACCGTGATTTCGCAGTGCTTCGCAAACCAGGGGGCCGATGGTCAAATTCGGTACATAGTGATTGTCCATCACATCGAAATGGACGATGTCCGCACCCGAGGCTATGACATTATCGACTTCTTCGCCCAGCTTCGCGAAGTTGGCAGAAAGAATCGATGGCGCTAGTTTGTAATCCGGCATGAATACTCCATGGTTAGGACAAATTTCGCTGGCAATGTACACCAAAACCGGTCCTATTTCAGCTCGAATTACGTTTCCTATTCCGAAATACCCGCAAGCTATTGCAAAGGGGATAGGTACTGCACAAAATGCTTTTGGTGTATCCAGGTAGAATACCTGTTCATAAAAGTACCGGGAATAAAAAAACCGACTAAAGTCGGCTTTTTTATTCTCGTTCTGTTTGCTTACTTCAAGCTACCGATATAATCGGCAAGATTTTTAATATCGGCATCGCTAAGACCGGCAGCCATCGCATTCATGGTCGGGTCTTTACGTGCACCACTGCGAAAATCGGTAAGACTCTTACTCGTGAATTCGGCACTCTTGCCTTTCAGCGAAGGATAAGTAGGAACAACACTTACTCCACCAGCACCATGGCAGCCAATGCAACCTCTAGCGGCAAAGGCAGATTTACCAGCCGCTGCATCGGCAAAAACCGAACCACTCAAAGCTAATGCCAATAAACAGACTAATGCTGCAACAAACTTCATAACTTCAAACTCCCAGGTAGCAAAAAACGGC
>Ga0255049_10000149_pt1 | contig 40565 bp, 33 predicted proteins | sample JV7_2_3_MG_FD_183615 | JGI IMG/M metagenome (GOLD analysis project Ga0255049, IMG submission 183615) | Seawater microbial communities from Jervis Inlet, British Columbia, Canada - JV7_2_3 | ecosystem: Environmental > Aquatic > Marine > Inlet | place: Canada: British Columbia | collected 2016-10-06 | reverse complement strand
CGGTGACAACCGCCTCTAGACCGGGTTCACCCACGGCCACGACCTCGCGGGCGACTTCGTCTGTGTCTACGAGCCCCGCCCCGAGCTCGGCGAATAATGCGGCCACTGTGGTCTTGCCGCTGGCGATTCCTCCCGTCAGCCCTACGCAGAACACGCTAGATAACCTTGTCGGACCACCAGGTACCCCCAAAACGATACGGGTCAACTCATGAGCTGGGCATACATTCTCGTCAGATCCGTGCCCCACAGCAATGCGATCCAACCGGCGGCGGCCAGGTAAGGCCCGAACGGTATCGGCGTTTCGCGTGAGTTACCGCCGACGATGATCATTGCGGTGCCAATGATCGCGCCGACGGTGGCGGACAGCAGTATGATCAATGGTAAGAGTTGCCACCCCAGCCAGGCGCCGAGAGCGGCCAGCAGTTTGAAGTCGCCATAACCCATGCCTTCCTTGCCCGTGACAAGCTTAAAGGCCTGGTAGACGCTCCACAGACAGAGATAACCTGCGGCCGCGCCGATGACACTTGAGGTCACGTCGGTGAAGATCACTCCGCCATTGCTGTGAAAGAGACTCGCGAGCAGTCCTGCCCATAACAGCGGTAGCGTCATGGAGTCCGGCAAGAGTTTGTGATCGATATCGATCACCGCCAGCGCCAGCAGTGTCCACGTGATCGGCAGTGCGCATACCAGCTGCCAGGTCGGTCCGAATACCCAGGCGACGATAAGGCTCAATACCGCTGCCAGGCCTTCGATCAACGGATAACGTGGAGAGATCTTCGCATCGCAGTGGGCGCAGCGACCGCGTAGAGCCAGGAAGCTGATGACCGGAATATTGTGGCGTGCTGCGACGGCGCCCCCACATCGTGGGCAGGTCGAGTTGGGCGTGACCAGATTGAACGGCTTGCCCACGGCGTGGGGTGGCTCCTGTAGACCCTCCGCCTGGAGTTCGGCGCACTGCTCGCGCCAGGCTCGCCCCAGCATGATCGGAACGCGATAGGCCACGACATTTAGAAAACTGCCCACGATCAGGCCGACTAAACCTGAGACAAGCAATACGGCGCCAGGGAATATCTTGAAGAGTTCCACTTGGATCAGGCGGCAGGTCCGTTGTGAGAGGCGAGCGTATTCTCGCGCCGTTGCGTTATGGACGCCAGCAGCGTTAGACGACCTGGCCCATCTTGAAGATAGGTAAGTACATCGCGATGACGAGGCCGCCAACGAGGACACCGAGTATCGACATGATCAACGGCTCCAGGAGACTCGACATGCTGTCGACCGCGTTGTCGACCTCTTCCTCGTAGAAGTCGGCGACCTTGCTCGCCATGTCGTCCAGAGAGCCCGACTCCTCGCCGACCGCGATCATCTGATTCACCATGTTGGGGAACAACTCGGTGTTCTCCATGGCTCGCTGCAGTCGCTGTCCGGTAGCTACCTCGTCGCGAATTTTCAGCACGGCGCCCTCGTAAACGACGTTACCACAGGCACCTGCGACGGACTCCAGCGCCTCGACCAAAGGTACGCCGGCCGCGAACGTTGTCGCCAGCGTCCGCGCATAGCGTGCGATCGCCGACTTATTCAGGATCGCGCCGATCACGGGAATTTTCAAGGCGACTCGATCCACGAAGTGCTGAACTTTGCGATAACGTTTCTTCGCGTACAGGAAACCCATGACCGCGCCGACAACCCCGATCACGATAAGCCAGCCCTGACTGCGTATGAAGAAAGAGATATCGATGACCATGCGCGTAAACGCCGGTAAGTCCGCGCCGAAGCCCTGGAAGAGGCTCTCGAACTCCGGGATAACGAAGATCATCAGAATCGCGGTGACTACGATCGCGACGACGACAACGGCGGCCGGATACATTATCGCCTTTTTGATCTTCTTTTTTATCGCTTCCGTTTTTTCTTTATAGGTAGCGATCTTTTCAAGCAGCGTCTCTAAAGCGCCAGCCTGCTCGCCTGCAGAGACCAGATTGACGAAGAGGTCGTCAAAATGCAACGGGTGCCTGGCCAACGCATTCGCCAGCGTCGTGCCGCCTTCGACATCTACTTTGATCGCGAGGATCAGCTTCTGCATGGCCGGGTTATCGTGTCCCGCGCCGACGATATCGAAGGCCTGCACGAGCGGTATGCCCGCGGTCATCATGGTCGCGAGCTGCCGCGAGAAGATTGCGATGTCTCCGGGGGTCACTTTGCCCGTTTTTGCGAATAGCTGGCTCTGCTTGCGTACCTTGGTTGGTACGACGCCCTGGCGACGCAATTCGGAGCGAACCGCCGATTCGCTGGAAGCAATGGTCTTGCCCTTAACTTTTTTGCCGGCTCGGTCGTGGCCTTCCCAGCTGAAAGGGGCTTGTTTTATCGCAGCACTTTGAGCCATGAGTCCGTGTTCTCCCGCAGGCCTCGTCAGACGCCGATCGAGCTAGTCGATTGTAACGCGGTTGATCTCTTCGAGGGTGGTCAAGCCGTCCTTGACCTTGTTTAAGCCCGACGTCCTGAGGTCCGCAATGCCTTCTGCGGCTGCCTGATCGGCGATCTGGAGCGCGTTACCGTCTTCCATGATGATTCGGCCGATGGCCTCGCTGACCGGCATGACCTGGAAGATGCCCAACCTGCCTTTATAGCCGGAGTTGCATTGGCTGCAGCCGTCGGCTGAGTAGATCGTGATACCGTCCTCCACCTCGGCCTCGGAGAACCCCTCTTTGATCAGGGCTTCGGCCGGAACATCGATAGGTTTCTTGCAGTTCGTGCAGAGGCGGCGAGCCAGCCGTTGCGCGATGATCAGGCTAACCGTGCTCGCTATCGCGTAAGGCTTGATACCCATATCGACCATTCGGGTCAGCGTTTTCGGCGCATCGTTGGTGTGTAGTGTCGAGAGCACCAAGTGTCCGGTCTGCGCGGCCTTGATCGCGATCTCGGCCGTCTCGAGGTCGCGAATCTCGCCGACCATGATGATATCGGGGTCCTGCCGAAGGAAAGCCCGCAATGCCGACGCGAACGTCAAACCCACTTTAGGATTGACGTTGACCTGGTTGACGCCGGGCATGTTGATCTCCGACGGGTCCTCTGCGGTGGAGATATTCCGATCTTCGGTATTAAGAATATTAAGACCTGTGTATAGCGACACCGTCTTGCCGCTACCCGTCGGGCCGGTCACGAGGATCATGCCGTAGGGTTTGGCGAGCTGATCGAGATATATCTGTTGCTGATCTTCTTCATATCCCAATGCATCGATACCGACCGACGCGCTGGTCGGATCGAGCAACCGGCAGACGACCTTCTCGCCGAAGAGCGTCGGGCAGGTATTAACGCGAAAATCGATTGCGCGGTTCTTGGAGAGGCGCATCTTGATACGCCCGTCCTGAGGAACTCTTCGCTCCGCGATATCGAGTCGAGCCATGACTTTGAGCCGTGCTGCGACTTTCACCGCCAATGCCGCCGGCGGCTTGGCAATCTCTACCAGCACACCGTCCTGGCGCAGGCGAATTCGGTAATACTTCTCGTAGGGCTCGAAATGGATATCCGATGCGCTGCGTTTAATGGCGTCCAGCATGACTTTGTTGACAAACCGCACGACCGGCGCGTCGTCGATCTCGGAGCTGGAGACATCGTCATCGAGTTCCTCGTCGCCGCCGCTGATCTCGAGGTTTTCAAGATCGAAGTCGTCGTCGTCGAATGCGGACATCGTGGTATCGACAGCCTCCAGCGCGCGATTGACATGGTTGTCGAGCTTGTCCTGCTCTACGACCACGGGCTCGACGCGGAGGCTGGTCTGGAAGCCTATATCGTCCAGCGCCTGGAGGTTTGTTGGGTCAGCTACGCCAATATAGAGGCGCTTGCCGCGCTGCATGAGGGGCAGAACTTTATGGCGATTCAGCAGCTTCTCGGAGACGAGCCGGATGACGTCCAGATCGACTTCGATTGCGTCCAGATCCAATAACGGCACACCGAATTCGTGGGCGGCGGCGATGGCAATCTGGCGCGGGTCGCCAAGTTCGTTGGAGACCAGATAGGCAACGAGGGATGCATTACTCTCTTTCGTCTCATCCAGGGCCTGGACGAGAGCGTCTTCAGAGACGACGCCGTCTTGGGCCAGGCGTCTCGGTAACCCGGTAAGGGTGGATTGAGTTGCGGCGGTCGCTACCATAAATCTCTCTTTGGCCCGGGCACGTGGCGTCCGCGCGGCTTTAACAATAAGCCACTACTTTCAACGTTGCTCCGGAGCCTGTCAACCACCGAGTTCTCCTTTTGTGACAGAGATTTACCCCGCTTTTCTGACCCGGAGACGTTCAAGGGATGGCCGCTGTAGCTTAGGCTGGCACGGTGCTCCCGAAATACAAAGAGGCCCCCGCAATGCGGGGGCCTCTGTCGCTTCAACTTAACTCAAGCTGTTGCTTGGCGGCTACGGGCGACAAGCAGACGGCAGGTACTGCTGGAACGCGGCGCCGGCTAGGGTGCCGTTGTTCAGCCCTGCTGTGTTGACGCCACCGGAGGCGCCCATCAAGCCGGTGGAACCGGCTGGGACGGCCGCCGCACCACACTTCCAGATAACCGACAGGTCGCCACTTTCGTAGGGAGTCAGGCCGAGCGTCTCGCCGTCGATCTGGGCGTTCGATTCGTTACCGTACTGAATAATGATCGCGCCGTTCGTGACTTCGACTTCGTCGACATACTTGCCCTGCGTGTCCCCGGCGTTCGCGGTCATGCCGGCGTTAACACGGGCTGCCGGCGCTGCGCCGGTGTTCAAGAAGCTCTCAGCGACCGCAGCTTTCGCAGCGGCGGCCAGGCTCATGCCTTCGGAAACCTGCGCGCGAATGGTGTAATCCTGATAAGCAGGAATAGCGATCGCGGCGAGGATGCCGATAATCGCAACGACGATCATTAATTCGATGAGCGTAAAGCCCTTTTGAAGTTTGTTCATGGAGGTACTCCTGAGTAAATGATTTGCAGAAAACAGCGTCGGCGAGTCAATGCCTATGCTGTTGATACTGCAAGGCGTGTGCCAAGTTTGCGCGGAGATACTAAAAATATAATTAATTCATATAGTTAGTATTCCGCTCCTGTGTCCGAGTCTGCTGCGTTGAACATATTGCTCGAGGCAGACCGTGGCGGAAAAGCGGCTTAGCGGCACAAACTGACCATTTTTGTCACCCGAGGCCTTCGGGCGACGTCTGGCGCTACTCGATACCCAGCTTCTTGATTCGGTATCGCAGCGCACGAAAACTGATGCCAAGCAGTTTCGCGGCGGCTGTCTTGTTGTAACGAGTCTGTTCCAGCGCGCTGACGATCGCGTCGCGCTCGATTCCTTGCAGCTGCGCGCCCAATGGCGCGTCGCCCGCGACGTCCGCCATGTCGTCATCGGCCATCGGCCGCAACTGGATATCGTCGACATCGATCTCATCTCCGGACGCGAGCGTCAGCGCGCGTTCCAGGATGTTCTCAAGCTCCCGGACGTTGCCCGGAAACCGATAGGTTTTGAGTGCGGCTTTCGCAGCGGCCGTGAGCAACGGCGTGGGCCGTCCGAGGTCGAGCGCAAGCTGTTCGAGAATCTCCTGGGTCAGGATAAAGACATCCTCGCCACGATCCCTTAACGCCGGCACGTGGAGCTCTATGACGTTGATCCGGTAGTAGAGATCTTCGCGAAAGTTGCCCTCGGCGACGAGTTCATCGAGGTGCTGGTGGGTGGCGCTGAGGATGCGCACATCGACGGGCAGCTCCTTGGCGTGGCCGACGGGGCGAACCGCCTTCTCCTGGATGACGCGTAATAATTTGACCTGCATATGCAGCGGTAGATCCGCCACCTCGTCGAGAAATAACGTGCCGCCCTCCGCCGTTTGGATCAGACCGGTCTTATCGCTGACTGCGCCGGTGAAGCTGCCTTTTTGGTGCCCAAAAAGCTCGCTTTCCATGAGTTCGGTCGGTATGGCGCCACAGTTAATCGGGATGAACGGGCCGTCGGACCGCGGCCCGGCGTCGTGCACCATCCTCGCGACGAGCTCCTTGCCGGTACCGGATTCGCCGGAGATAAACACGGGTGCCTGGCTGCGTGAGACTTTGGTGATCAGGGAGCGGAGCTGCTCAATCGCAGGCGAAGCGCCTGCCAATCCCGAGCTACTTGAGCCGGTAGGCTGAGCGACGTTCTTCAGTTTCAGCGCGGCCGTCACGAGTTTGCGCAGGTCGTTGAGGTCCAGCGGTTTGGAGACGAAGTCGAAAGCACCCACCTTGAGGGCTTTGACCGCGGTCTCGACGCTGCCATGAGCCGTAATGACCGCCACCGGTGTGCCGGGCACCTCCTGTTGCATCCACTCGACGAGTTCGAGCCCGTCGCCGTCCGGCAGTCGCATGTCGGTCAGGCACAGATCGTATGCTTGCTTGCCCAAGGCGTCCTTGGCTGCCGCCACGTCGTTACAGGTGCGCGTTGCGATGTCCATCCGATCCAGCGTGATGGACAGCAATTCACACAGGTCAGGCTCGTCGTCGACGACTAATGCAGTAGGTCTCATGACGCTCGTTGCCAGCGAGTCGGATCGGCAAAGACTACACGAAACACACTGCCGCCACCGTCTCGTGGCTGATAACGTAGCGTTGCGCCGTTGCACTCACACAGTTCCCGGGAGATAAACAGCCCGAGTCCGGTACCGCCGGCCTCGCCCGTATAGAACGGTTCGAAGACCTCCTCGATTTTTTCGGTATCGATTCCCGGGCCGCGATCCGCGATCTCGAGATACGGCCTGCCGGAAGTCTCGAGTCGCCCGCAGATGAGTTCTATCGTGATCTCGCCCGCGTCGCCGCTACCGCCTGCGTACTTGATTGCGTTGTCACAGAGGTTCCACAGAATCTGATGCAGGTGGGTCAGATCCATACGGACTTCCGTCTCGGGAGCGGCGTCGAGAACGGCCACGGCGCCCGCGTTCAACTCCAGGGTTCGCACGAACTCGTCGGCGAACTCCTCGGTCCAGGGCTTAAGCTGCAGCCGTTCCGGCTGGGTCTTATCCCGGCGTGAGAGCGCTAAGACGTTGTCGACAATCTGACTCACCCTGCTGCCATTGACGCGGATGATGTCGGTCAGCCGCTCTTCGTCAGGCCCCATGTTGGCTGACTCGGCCAGTAGCTGGCCCGCGTGACTCATCGCCCCGACCGGATTGCGGATCTCGTGAGCGATGCTGGCTGAGAGCCGGCCCAGTGACGCCAGCTTGGTCTGCTGGACTCGCTCCGCGAGCAGCGATGTGTCTTCGAGGAAGATCAGCATGCCACCGGAACGCTCCGTCCCGAGTGGTGCGAAATGAGGGATGATGGTCGCCGCGCCGTCGGCTGAGCTTAAATTCAGCGGTGGTTCTCCAGGCGCTCTGCCCTTATCTCGCCAAATCGCCAGCCGGTCCGCCAGCTCCGGGGAGATCTCACTCAGAGATTGGCCCGCCCGGCGGCTGGGCGCGCCAAGCTGTGTCGCGGCCGACTCATTGATCAGCCGGAGCCGATCGTCACCATCCACTACGACGAGGCTCTCGCGCAGATGTTGCACGATGTACTGGTTGAGCTCGCCGAGATTTTTCAAGTCGACGCCGCGCTGCTCGGCTAACGCTTCCGTTTCGAGCATTCGGCGCCTCAGCACCTGCACAACAATCGCGATAACGAAGATGACGGCGCCGAGGATACCGGCCGGCGCGTAGGCCGCGGTACCGGTGACGCCCTGCAGCTGCGAGACGGTTTGCTCACCCAGAATCGTCAGCGCGGCGACGGCGGCGAATAGAAACGCCAGCTCGCCCGGTACGACTAACGCCAGCGCGCCGACTGAGACGATCAGCAGTCCGCCCACGCCGCTCGACACGCCGCCGCTGGCGTGCATCAGTGCCGTGATGATCATGAGATCGAGGGCCAACTGCCCGTAGATCTGGACGCCGGACGATGGGCTGCGGTTGCGCAGCAGCCAGATTTCCACGACGCCGGTCGCGAGCATCGCCAGCAGCGCACCCCAGGCTAGAGTCGGACTGGTCCCGCCGATGATGTGCGGCTCGGTAACAGCGAGGAAAACGACCAGCAGCAGGCTTCCGAGTATGAGTCGGAAGACATTGAGAAGGATCAAGATCCGCCAGGTAAAATCCTCCGAATTGGGTACGGATGTCATTATCTGGCCCAGTCGGAGTCGGGCGGTCGGTGAGGCGTCTGCGGCGGACATCTGTCGGCGATTCTACCCGATCGAGCGCGCAGCCTTGCTGACGGACTTCACTTTGCGAAGGTATTCCCTTTCGTGGACAATACCGCCGCCCTCACTACCGAGATCTGCTTTGAATCTTCACGAATACCAGGCCAAGGCGTTATTCGCCGAATTTGGCATTCCCGTGCCGGAAGGCCGTGTTGCCGCGACGCCGGCCGAGGCTATGGCGGTCGCGGAGGCGCTCGGTGGCGAACTGTGGGTCGTTAAGGCTCAGGTGCATGCCGGCGGCCGAGGCAAGGCCGGTGGCGTACGGCTGGCGCGCACGGTCGAGGAAGTGGGCGAGCATGCGCAAGGTCTACTCGGTACCCGGCTCGTTACCCACCAGAGCGGCCCCGAGGGGCTGCCGATCGATACCGTGTATGTCGAGGAGGGCTCGGCTATCGAGCGCGAACTCTATCTGAGCTTACTCGTGGACCGGGATTCCGAGCGCGTCGTGATCATGGCCTCGGCGGCGGGCGGCATGGATATCGAGGCCGTGGCGGCCGATACGCCCGAGCAGATCTTAACGGCCGCATTGCATCCGGCAGCGGGGCTGGCCGATTTCCAGGCGCGTCGCATCGGGTTTGGTCTCGGTCTAAATAGCGATCAACAACGGCAACTCGGCGCTATTCTCACCAAGCTTGTGAAGCTATTTTACGAGTGTGACGCGAGCCTCGTTGAGATCAACCCACTCATCGTGAATGGCGCAGGCAACGTGATCGCCCTCGACGCGAAAATCAACGTCGAAGATAACGCCCTGTTTCGCCAGGCGTCGTTAGACGCCCTGCGGGACGAAGCACAAGAGGATGACAAGGAGCGCGAGGCGCGCGCACACGACCTCAACTATGTTTCCCTGGATGGCAACATCGCCTGTATGGTTAATGGTGCCGGCCTGGCGATGGCGACGATGGATTTGATCAAGCTTCATGGCGGCGAGCCGGCGAATTTCCTCGACGTGGGCGGGGGCGCGACGGCCGAGCGCGTAACGGAAGCGTTCAAGATTATTCTAGCCAACGACAATGTCGAGGCGATTCTCGTCAATATCTTCGGTGGAATCGTGCGTTGCGATCTGATCGCGGAGGGAATTATCGCGGCGGTCCGCGACGTCGGCGTCGAGATTCCTGTCGTCGTCCGGCTCGAGGGCACGAATGTGGAGAAGGGGCGGCAACTGCTCGCCGAGAGCGATTTCGCCATTCTCGCCGCGGAGGATCTGACCGATGCGGCCGTTAAGGTCATCGCCCAGGCGAGGGATAAGGACGCGGTAGTATGAGTATTCTAGTGGGCAGTGAAACGAAGGTCGTTTGCCAGGGGCTGACCGGTCGGCAGGGTAGTTTTCATACGGAGCAATCTCTGGATTACGGCACGCAGGTTGTGTCCGGTGTGACGCCTGGCCGTGGCGGCACGGAGCATCTCGGGTTGCCCGTCTACGACACGGTTCGCGACGCCGTTCGCGAGACGCAAGCCACCGTCAGCATGATTTATGTGCCGGCACCATTTGCTGCCGACGCGATTCTCGAAGCTGCCGACGCCGGCGTGGAACTGGTCGTGTGTATCACCGAAGGCGTACCCGTGCTGGATATGGTACGAGTGAAGGCGGTATTGGCCGGCCAGAACTGCCAACTCATCGGGCCGAACTGCCCGGGTATCATCTCGCCGGGCACGTGCAAGATTGGCATCATGCCCGGCTTTATCCATATGCCGGGATCCGTTGGCATCATTTCTCGTTCCGGGACCCTGACTTACGAAGCTGTTTTCCAGACGACCAACGAAGGGCTCGGCCAGACCACGTGTATCGGCATCGGCGGCGACCCGATTCGCGGAATGAGCTTCATCGACTGCCTGGAGCTTTTCGAAGCGGACCCTGACACGCGCGGAGTAATTCTCGTGGGAGAGATCGGCGGTTCGGACGAAGAAGCGGCGGCTGAATACATTTCGAGCGAGGTAAACAAGCCGGTCGTCGCCTACATCGCCGGCGTTACGGCCCCGGCCGGGAAGAGAATGGGCCACGCTGGAGCGATTATTTCGGGCGGCAAGGGCACGGCCGCTGAGAAATTCGCCGCGCTCGAGAGAGCGGGGGTGACCACCGTTCGGTCCCCGGCGGAACTGGGCGGTGCGATGGCCAAGGCGCTGGGGTGAGGATAGGGCTCGCGCAGCTCAACACTCACGTTGGCGCGATCGACGCCAATACCAGGAAAGTACTATCTGCCGCAGCGCGTGCACGCGACGAGTTGCGTTGCGATCTGATCGTCTTCCCGGAGCTGACATTGAGCGGCTACCCGCCGGAGGATCTACTCCTGCACCGCGGGATGCGGTTGCGTGTAGAGGCGGCCCTGGAGCAAGTGCGTTCCGGTATCGATGGCATCGGTCTGTATGTCGGCGTCCCGGAGTACGACGGCGATCGAATCTACAATTCCGGCGTGCTGCTTCGCGACGGCATCGAACTGGCGCGCCACCGGAAACAGGTATTGCCGAATTACGCGGTCTTCGATGAAAAGCGCTATTTCGAGAACGGCACGCAGCCGACCGTCGCGGATTATGACGGCGTCCGGCTCGGGCTGATGATCTGCGAGGATAGCTGGGAGTCTGAACCGTGCGCCGCCGCCCGAGCCGCCGGTGCCGATGTCATCCTGGTTTCGAACGGCTCCCCTTACCACGTGAAAAGCCAATCCCGGCGCGAGACCGTGCTCGGTGAGCGCGTGCGTGAGAACGGTATTCCTCTGATCTACGTCAATATGGTCGGTGGTCAGGACGAACTCGTATTCGATGGTGGTTCGGTGGCGCTGGACGCTGCGGGGGGCGTCGTCTTTCGGGCACCCGCGTTCGAGGAGGATGTCTACGTCGTTGAGCTTCTCGCGACTGACGACGGCGCTGAGCTCGAAGGCGGGGAGATAGCGCCCGAGTTACCCGTCGCTGCGAGCGTCTACAAAGCGCTCGTGATCGGGACCCGGGACTACGTGGATAAGAATGGCTTCGACAGTGTCGTGTTGGGCTTGTCCGGCGGTATCGACTCGGCTCTTACGATGTGCGTGGCGGTCGATGCGCTCGGCGCCGATCGTGTCCATGCGGTCAGGATGCCGTCGCGCTATACCTCGGCGATGAGTCTCGAGGATGCCGCAGAGCAGGCCGACACGCTCGGCGTGAGCTATGAAACATTGTCGATCGAGCCGATCTTCAACGCGACGCTGACGGTGTTGGCGGAGCTGTTCGAAGGACTCGATGCCGACGCGACCGAGGAAAATATTCAGGCGCGCTGCCGCGGCATCTTGCTGATGGCGATCTCCAACAAGATGGGCAGAATGCTCCTGACCACCGGCAATAAGAGTGAGATGGCAGTCGGCTACGCGACGCTCTACGGTGATATGGCGGGCGGTTTTGCTCCGCTCAAGGATTGCACTAAGACGCTGGTCTATGAGCTCGCGCGTTATCGCAACGATTTGGGCGGAGCTCAGGAGGTAGCCATTCCGGAACGAGTTATTACCCGCGAACCAACAGCGGAACTTCGCCCGGATCAGAAAGACAGCGATTCGTTGCCGCCCTACGAGACGCTGGACGCGATTCTCGAAGCGCTGATCGAGAAGGACTACTCCGTTGAACAGATTACCGCGCTCGGGTTCGACCAGGAGGTTGTAGGCCGGGTATTGGAACTGGTCAGGCGGAACGAGTACAAGCGCCGCCAGGCGCCGCCGGGCGTGCGCGTCAGCGGTCGCGCCTTCGGCCGCGACTGGCGCTATCCCATCACCTCAGGTTATTGAGTCGCTCTTCGTAGGCATTTCTACTCTGCGGCGGCTAGCGGCTCGAAGCTTTCATCCAAGACGCGTCTCGCGTCGTCCGCAAGATCCCGCATGCCGAGTTGTTCGTAGGCATCGATCAATATCTGCAACGACGCTTCCAATGCCGGCGCGCCGGGGTAATGTTCGAGCGAGAACTTGGCACGATTGATCGCCGCGACATACGCGCCACGCTCCATGTAATACGCAGCAACATGGTTTTCGTAAAGTGCGAGCCGGTTGCGCAGATAGATCATGCGCTCGCGGCTGTCGGCTGCGTATTGGCTGTTCGGGAAGCGTCTGAGCAGTTCCTGGAAGACCGAAAAAGCCTGCATCGTGTCTCGCGGTGGCCTTTCGCTCATGTCCACGCGGAAAAGTCGCTCGATGACACCTGGTTCCTGGTCGAAGTAGGCCAGACCTTTCATGTATACGCAGTAATCGACGCGGGGATGGGTCGGATTCTCGCGCTCGAATTCGTCGGCCGCATCGATTGCAGACTCGGGCTCGCGGTTTCTGTAATAGGCATAGATCATGTCGAGCTGTGCCTGTCGCGTGACATTACTGAACGGATAGCGTGCCTCGAGGGCCTGGAAGTAGGCCAGCGCCGTCGGAAAGTTGCCGCTGCCCATCGACTCGAGCCCGCGTTCGTAGAGCGCTTCCGGGCCTTCGTCCTGGACGATATTGTCGTCCCCGCCGCAGCCGGCGAGCGCAGCGCCGAGCGTAATAAGCACGACTATTAATGTTCTGGTTCGATGCACGCGGTTATTCCATCACCAAGCGCCCATAAAAGACGCTTAAACTACAGTAACAATGTCCGCGCGACGGCCGCAGAGGTGGTTCACGGCAGTCGCTGGTCCGAGTTTAGAGTGTGAATTATAACGAAAAGTTTCCGATCCCTGCTGTGGCTTGCTATGCAACACATTCTCGAGCGTCTACGGATTCCTGAGGAGCTGGCCGGCCGCCGCTTCGACCAGGCTGCTGCGATGGTCCTGGATGGGTTCTCGCGGAGCCGGCTCAAGATCTGGATCGAGAGCGGCCAGCTGACGCTGGACGGTCAGCAGGTCGAGCCGAGCACGAAGGTCCGCGGTGGCGAGGAGATCGTGTTGGATGCCCAGATCGAGCCGATCGTGCCCGTCGCTCCTGAATCGATTCCGCTCGCGGTCATTCATGAGGACGCAGCGGTGTTCGTGATCGATAAACCCGTCGGCCTGGTCGTACACCCTGGCGCGGGAAATCGCTCGGGTACGCTGCAGAATGCCCTGCTGAGCCTGGATCCCTCACTGGCCGGGGTGCCGCGGGCCGGTATCGTGCATCGGCTCGACAAAGATACCAGCGGGCTCCTCGTGGTCGCGCGGACGTTGAGTGCCCATGCCTCGCTGGCTGCACAGTTGGAGCGACGCGAAGTCCACCGCAGCTATCTGGGCGTCTGTCAAAGCGTGTTGACCGGTGGAGGAGAGGTTGATGCCCCAATTGGACGTCACCCGAAAGATCGCTTGAAGATGGCGGTCATCGATAATGGCCGTCACGCGCTGACGCGCTACCGATTGCTGGAACGATTCCGCGCGCATACTTATTTAAGGCTGCAACTAGAGACCGGACGCACTCATCAGATTCGAGTGCATCTTGCTCATCTACGCGCGCCGTTGGTCGGCGATCCCGTTTACGGAGGAAGACCGCGCCTGCCGCGATCGCCCAGCCCCGCGCTTCGGCAACGGTTGCAGAGCTTCCGCCGCCAGGCGTTGCACGCCAGCCGGCTCCAATTTCGCCACCCCGAGACCGGACGCGATGCATGCTACGAGAGCCCGCTTGCCGAGGACATGGAGGCGCTGCTGGCGGACCTGCGCTCTGATGCCGCGCAAGCGGGCGAGCAGCCGACGTGACACTCGCCACGATCACTCCGGAATGGCCGGCGCCCGCGCGTGTTAAGGCCGTCGCGACCGAGCGTGGCGGGGGCGTAAGCCGCGGCCTCTATGCCAGCCTCAACCTTGGCACCCATGTGGGCGACGAACCGGACGCTGTTGTGGACAATCGCCGTGTGTTGGCGGCGAAACTCCAGCTGCCGGCGGAACCGAGCTGGCTTGAGCAGGTCCACGGCACAACCATTGTGGATCTCGATACGGACTCACCGGGAGCCGCGGACGGTGCGGTCACGTCGAGTTTCAACCGCGTCTGCGTGGTACTCACGGCCGATTGCCTGCCGGTTCTGTTCACAACCACGGCCGGGGAGCGTGTCGGCGTCGCGCATGCCGGTTGGCGTGGCTTAGCCAGCGGCGTATTACCCGCGGCAGTCGCGGCCATGGGCGGTGATCCAGCCGATCTCCTGGTCTGGCTCGGACCCGCAATAGGGCCGAGCGCGTATGAGGTTGGCGCCGAGGTTCGGGCTGCCTTCAGCGCCGCCGATCCGGGAGCGGAGGCCTGTTTTCAACCCAACTCGAGGGGTCGTTGGCAGGCCGACCTGTACGGGCTCGCGCGGCGAAGCCTGGCGGCGGCCGGCGTGAGCGCAGTCTATGGCGGTGACTTTTGTACTTACCTCGACGCTGAGCGCTTCTACTCGCACCGCCGCGAGGCACCCTGCGGCCGAATGGCGACGCTGATCTGGCTCGCTGCAGGGTGTTGATATTCCCGGCCGCTAACCCCATGTTGTATCTATCGGTTTTCCGGGATGGACCCGCATGCGCTCAGACAAGCTAACGAGTAAGTTTCAGCTCGCCCTGGCGGATGCCCAGTCGCTGGCGGTCGGTCGTGAGCACCAGTTCGTCGAGCCCATCCATCTGATGATTGCTCTGCTGGAACAGGACGGCAGCAGCGTCCGCGGGCTGCTGACCAAAGCCGGCGTGAATATGGACCAGCTGCGCTCGAAACTGGGCGAAGTGCTCGATCGACAGCCGACAATCTCGGGCGGCGCACCCGGCGAGCTCCATATCTCCAACGATCTCGGCAAGCTCCTGAATGTGACCGATAAGCTCGCCCAGGACCGCGGCGATGCCTACATCTCGAGCGAACTGTTCGTCCTCGCCGCGTTGCAGGATCGCGGTGATCTGGGCCGCGTCATGAAAGCTGCCGGCGCGATCAAGGGCGCGTTGGAGAAAGCCGTCGATGACATTCGCGGCGGCGAGCAGGTCGATGATCCTAACGCCGAGGACAATCGTCAGGCGCTCGATAAATATTCCATCGATCTCACGGAGCGGGCGGAGCAAGGCAAGCTCGATCCGGTCATCGGTCGTGACGACGAGATCCGGCGCACGATCCAGGTGCTGCAGCGACGGACGAAGAACAACCCGGTCTTGATCGGCGAGCCCGGTGTCGGCAAGACGGCAATTATCGAAGGACTCGCGCAACGGATCGTTAACGGTGAGGTGCCGGAGGGCTTGAAGTCCAAGCGCATCCTGTCGCTGGATATGGGCTCGCTGATCGCCGGCGCCAAATTTCGTGGCGAGTTCGAAGAGCGGCTCAAGGCCGTGCTGAATGAGCTGGCCCAACAGGAAGGTCAAGTCATTCTGTTTATCGATGAGCTGCACACGGTCGTGGGTGCGGGTAAAGCCGAAGGTTCGATGGACGCCGGCAATATGCTGAAACCGGCGCTGGCGCGCGGAGAGCTGCACTGCGTTGGGGCGACAACGCTGGACGAATACCGTCTACACCTCGAGAAGGACGCCGCATTGGAGCGGCGCTTCCAGAAAGTCCTGGTCGAGGAGCCGACGGTTGAAGACACAATCGCCATTCTGCGCGGCCTGAAGGAGCGCTACGAAGTACACCACGGCGTCGAAATTACGGACCCGGCCATTGTCGCGGCGGCGACGCTGTCGCACCGCTATATCAGCGACCGGCAACTTCCCGATAAGGCTATCGACCTCGTCGACGAGGCCGCATCCCGGATCCGCATGGAGATCGACTCCAAGCCCGAGGCGATGGATCGTCTCGAGCGTCGCTTGATCCAGCTCAAGATCGAGCGCGAAGCACTGCGGAAAGAGTCCGACGACGCCTCGAAACGTCGCCTTGACGATCTCCAGACGGAAGTCGACAAGCTCGAAGCGGAGTTCGGTGACCTCGATGAGGTGTGGAAAGCGGAGAAAGCCGCGATGCAGGGTGCGGCACATCTCAAGGAAGAACTCGAACGGGCCAAGATGGAACTCGAGAAGGCCCATCGGGCCAACGATCTGGCGCGTATGTCCGAACTGCAATACGGCCAGATTCCGGAACTCGAGAAGCAGCTGGACGAGGCGCTGGCCAGCGAGAAGCAGACCTACCAGCTCGCGCGTAATCGGGTTACGGAAGAGGAAGTCGCGGAGGTCGTGTCGAAGTGGACCGGTATTCCCGTAATGAAGATGCTCGAGAGCGAGAAGGACAAGCTGATCGCGATGGAGAGTTTTCTCGAGACTCGCGTCGTCGGTCAGGCCGAGGCGTTAGAGGCGGTCTCCAACGCGGTGCGCCGGTCGCGCGCCGGCCTGTCCGATCCGAACCGGCCGAACGGCTCGTTCCTGTTCCTGGGTCCGACGGGCGTTGGCAAAACCGAGTTGACGAAGGCGCTGGCGGTCTTTTTGTTCGATTCCGAAGATGCGATGGTCCGGGTCGATATGTCCGAGTTTATGGAGAAACACTCGGTCGCACGCCTGATCGGCGCCCCACCGGGCTATGTCGGCTATGAGGAAGGCGGTCACCTCACGGAGGCTGTCCGCCGCAGACCGTACTCGGTGGTGTTACTCGACGAGATAGAGAAGGCGCACCCGGATGTGTTCAACGTCCTGTTGCAGGTACTCGATGACGGCCGGTTGACCGATGGTCACGGACGTACCGTGGATTTTCGTAATACGGTCATCATCATGACCTCGAACCTCGGCAGTCAACGGATTCAGGAGCTAACCGGGGAGGAGAACTATGCCTCGATGAAGGCGGAGCTGATGGAGATTGTCGCGCAGCAGTTCCGGCCGGAATTCGTCAATCGAATCGATGACGTCGTGGTCTTCCATCCGCTGGCGCCCGAGCACTTGAGCCTGATCGTCAAGATACAACTGCGCTACCTGCACGAGCGGCTCGGTGAGCGCGACATGGCTTTACGCCTCGACGAAGCAGCCCGCGAACGGCTTGCCCAGGCGGGCTACGATCCGGTTTACGGCGCACGACCACTGAAGCGGGCCATTCAGCAGCAGCTCGAAAATCCGCTGGCGCAGCAAATTCTCAACGGCAGCTTCGGTCCGGGTGATACCATAAGCGTCAGCGTTGGTGCTGAGGGGCTCGAATTCGTGAAGGGTGAAGCCGCGGCAGCGGCCTGATCGTTCCCGACACTACGGCAAGGCTCCTTCGGTGCTGCCATCCGAATCGACCAGACACAAGCGTCAGTACAAGGACGAGGTCTGAGATATGCCAATCTATGAATATCGTTGCGACTCCTGCGGCCACGAGTTTGACGCACTGCAGAAGCTCAGCGACGAGCGGCTCAAAGACTGCCCCGCGTGCGAGGCTGTGGCGCTTAGGCGCCTCGTATCGGCGCCGTCATTCAGGCTCAAGGGCGCAGGTTGGTATGAGACCGACTTCAAGTCCGACAAGGAAACCAAGCGCAACTTGGCGGACGTCGCGGAGTCTAAAGAAGATAAGGCAGACAAGAAGGCGGACAAGAAGGCGGGCAATGGCAAAGAGGCCAAGAAAACGGCGGACACCAAGCCCAAGGTCGAGAAGTCATCCAGTTCGAGTGCCGGCAAGGACTCGGGCGCAGCGGCGAAATGAGTTGAACGGACAGTTGTGATGGTAATTAGGATCCGGCGCTACTTCATAGCGGGGCTGCTCGTGTGGCTACCGGTCGGTGCCACTTTTCTGGTGTTCACGCTGGCTCTCGATCTCGTCGACCGATTGTTGTTTCTACTGCCGCCTCCCTGGCGGCCCGAAGCGTTGCTTGGTTTTCGGATTCCCGGGCTCGGTTTGATCCTCGTGCTGATCGTGTTCGTCGTTACGGGTGTACTCGCGGCCAACCTGCTCGGTCGCCGCCTCGTGAAGTCCTATGAATCGGTCCTGGCGCGGATTCCTTTCGTGCGCACGGTCTACAGTGCAGTAAAGCACTTTGCCGAGGTCGTCTTCAGCGATTCCACGGCGTCGTTCAAGAAGGTGCTGTTGATCGAGTATCCACGCGAGAATCTGTATAGCCTCGCGTTCCAGACGTCCGAGAATCCGGCAGAGGTCCAGGCCGCGACGGGCGAGCCGGTCGTGGCCGTCTTTTTGCCGACGACCCCGAATCCGACCTCCGGCTTCATGTTGTTCGTGCCGACGCGTAGTGTGGTCGAGTTGGACATGTCGGTTGAAGAGGCACTGAAGATGATCATTTCCTTAGGTGTCGTCGTGCCGCCGTGGCACCCGGTCCATCCGACCGATGACCTTGCGCCACCCGAGCCGAGCCCGTAACATCCGCTCGCCAAACACACCTTGACTTTCAAGAGGTTAGAGTAAATGCGCAGTCATTACTGCGGTCAGCTTAGCCGTTCGCAGATCGGTGAAGACATCACCGTCGCCGGCTGGGTGCACCGCCGGCGCGATCATGGCGGCGTGATCTTCGTGGATCTCAGGGACCGGGAAGGCCTGCTGCAAATCGTCTTCGATCCCGACACAGCGGAGATTTTTGCCGCCGCGGAGCGAATTCGCGGCGAGTACGTGCTCAGTGTTCGCGGCCGCTTGCGCGAGCGCCCGGAGGGCACGATCAATTCGGAATTACCAACTGGCGAGATCGAGCTCCTGGCGACCGAATTGACGGTCCTCAGTCAGTCTAAGACGCCGCCATTTCATCATGAAGAAAACGCCAGCGAAGAGCTGCGCCTGCGTTACCGTTATCTCGACCTGCGCCGTGAAGGAATGCAGGCCAACTTGCGCCTGCGTCACCAGGTTACGCGAGCGCTGCGCGCGTTATTGGACGCGGCGGATTTCATCGAGATAGAGACCCCGATGCTGGCGAAAACGACGCCCGAAGGCGCGCGCGATTACCTCGTGCCGAGTCGCACGCATCCGGGCAAGTTTTTCGCGTTGCCGCAATCGCCGCAACTGATGAAACAGTTGCTGATGATGTCCGGCTTCGATCGTTACTATCAGATCGTCAAGTGTTTCAGGGACGAAGATCTGCGCGCGGATCGCCAGCCCGAATTTACCCAGCTCGACATCGAGACGGCATTCCTGGATGAGCAAGCCATCATGGAGACGATGGAGGCGCTGATCCGAGAGACCTTCAAGATCGCGCTGGATGTTGACCTTCCTGAGCCGTTGCCACGGTTGACCCATGCCGAAGCGCTTGAGCGCTACGGCAGCGACGCGCCCGATCTGCGCAATCCGTTGCAATTGACCGAGGTTGCAGATCTATTCGTTGGCGTGGAATTTAAAGTCTTCGCCGGACCGGCCGCCAGCCCGGCCAGTCGTGTCGCCGCTCTGCGTGTACCGGAGGGCGCTTCCTTAAGTCGCAAGGAGATCGACGATTACACTGGGCTCGTCGGGCGCCACGGTGCCAGGGGGCTGGCCTATATCAAGGTCAACGATCGTGCTGCGGGCGCCGACGGGTTGCAGTCACCGATATTGAAGTTTCTGCCCGACGATGCCGTCGAGAAAGTTCTCGAACGCGTGGACGCACAGAGCGGCGATCTCGTCTTCTTCGGTGCGGACAAGGCTCGGGTCGTCAACGACAGCCTGGGAGCGCTGCGCGATCAGCTCGGTAAGGATCGCGGCCTGCTGGAGGATGCCTGGCGGCCGCTCTGGGTCGTCGACTTTCCGCTCTTCGACGACGATGGCGAGGGCGGCTGGACGCCGACTCACCATCCGTTTACGGCGCCGCTCGTCGACTCCCCGGCAGAGTTACTCGAGAGCCCCGGGACCGTACTCTCGCGTGCCTACGACATGGTCTTGAACGGTACCGAAATCGGCGGCGGTTCCATCCGTATTCACGATCCGCAGATGCAGTCGGCCGTCTTCGAGTTGTTGGGCATCGATGCGGAAGAAGCCGAAACAAAGTTCGGCTTTCTTCTGACGGCGATGGACTACGGTTGCCCGCCGCACGGCGGCATCGCGTTCGGTCTCGACCGACTCGTCATGCTGATGGCCGGGGCGGACAGTATTCGCGATGTGATTGCTTTTCCGAAGACGCAGACCGCCAGCGATCTCCTGACGAGCGCGCCCAGTGCAGCGAGCGCCGCTCAACTTAAGGAGGTCGGTATCCGGTTGCGTTCGCTCCCCAAGAGTGAATGACTACCGTTCAACTACGCCGCCCCGAATCCGTTCTGGTGATCGTCCACACACCGGCCGCGGAATGTCTGTTGCTCGAACGCGTAAAGCCCGTTGGATTCTGGCAATCGGTCACCGGTACACTGCACTGGGACGAGACGCCGGCGCAAACGGCCGCGCGCGAAGTCCAGGAGGAGACGGGCCTCACGGCCGACGGGCTCGTGGATGCGCATGTCACGCGACGCTTCCCGATACTTCCTGAGTGGCGCGATCGCTACAGCCCGGACGTTACCGAGAATCTAGAACATCTCTGGTATCTGCCGGTCACACAGGCCGTCCCGATCACGTTGAGTGCCCAAGAACATACCGCCTACTGTTGGCTGGAACTCGAGGAGGCAATAGCGACCGTGACTTCCTGGACCAATCGCGAAGGGCTGGAACGGTTGAGGCAAAGGGGGCGGTCATGATGGCTCATGTCTCCCTGCGCCTTACCCACAACGAGTTAGCTAAACGGCAGTGCCAGTGGCTTCGAGTCGACATGAACTATCACACCCGCCCCCCGAAAGATCAGCGGAGCGTTGGCCTAGTCGGTACTTTTCGCTTCGGCGTTGAGCTCGAACAATAGCTCCAACGCTTCCCTCGGCGAGAGTCCATCGACATCGATCTCAGCCAGCCGCTCACGCAGCGGGTCTGGGGCCGCGGGCGCATTGAAGGCGAGTTGTCCTTGCGGACCGCTGTTGCCCAATTCCCCGAGCTGTCGTTCGAGGCTCGCCAGGTAGACGCGTGCTTCCGCGACGACATGCCGCGGTACACCCGCCAACTGAGCCACATGCAAGCCGTAACTTTGATTCGCAGGGCCCTCTTTGACGCTGTGAAGAAAGATCAGTTCGTTGCCGTGCTCGCTGGCATCGAGATGGACGTTGGCGGTTGCCGCGAGTTCATCGGGCAGGCTCGTCAGTTCGAAGTAGTGCGTCGCAAACAGCGTGAAAGCGCGTGGGCCGCGCGCGATAAACCGTGCCGCGGCCCAGGCCAGCGAGAGTCCGTCGAACGTACTGGTGCCACGACCGACTTCGTCCATGAGGACGAGGCTTTCCGCGGTCGCGTTGTTGAGAATGTTCGCCGTCTCGGTCATCTCGACCATGAACGTCGAGCGGCCACCGGCCAGATCATCCGCTGCTCCGACACGTGTAAAGATTCGGTCGATAGGCCCGATGCGGGCGTTATCGGCCGGTACAAAGCTGCCGGTATGGGCGAGCACAACGATCAGCGCGGTCTGGCGCATATAGGTCGATTTACCACCCATATTCGGGCCGGTAATAATGAGCATGCGACGGCGGTCATTCAGTTCCAGGCCGTTGGGAATGAACGCACCGTCGGTGGCCTGTTCTACTCCCGGATGTCGGCCGTTGTCGTATTGGAGTTGTGGTTCGTCGGTGAGCGTCGGCTGGGAAAGATTCAGCGCCACGGCGCGCTCGGCAAAATTCGCCAGCGTATCGATTTCCGCCACACTCGCCGATGTTGCCTGCAGTGCGGCCAGGTCATCGTTAAGCGATTCGATCAGCTCGTCGTAAAGCTGTCGCTCACGAGCGAGCGAACGATCGCGTGCGCTCAGAACTTTGTCTTCGAACTCCTTGAGCTCGGGCGTGATGTAACGCTCCGCACCTTTGAGCGTCTGACGCCGAATGTACTCCTCCGGCGCCGCTTGGGCTTGTGCCTTGCTGATCTCGATGTAGTAGCCGTGAACGCGGTTGTAGCCGACCTTCAGATTTTTCAAACCGGTGCGCTCGCGTTCGCTCGTTTCGAGATCGTCGAGAAAGCGATTCGCTTCTGAGCTGATCGTCCTGAGCTCGTCCAGCTCGGCGTCGAAGCCGACAGCGATGACGCCGCCGTCGCGAATGAGGATCGGCGGCGTCTCGACCAATGCGGCCTCGAGCAATGCCCGCTGTTCGTCGTGTTTGCCACAGCGGTCGGCAACTGCCGCTAGGTGCGGCGAGTCGAGCGCAGCGACAGCGCTCTTGATCGTCGGTACGCTTTGTACGGCATGCCGCAGTTGTGCCAGGTCTCTGGGTCGGGCAGAGCGCAGGGCGATACGGGTCAGGATGCGTTCGAGGTCGCCGATCTCGGCGAGGCCGGTCTGTAGCTCGGCCACGATGGCGGACTCTCGCAATGTGGCGACCGCCTGCTGGCGGTTGCGCAGGGTTTGCCGGTCGCGGAGCGGTCGATTGAGCCAGGCCCGAAGCAGCCGGCTGCCCATGGGCGTCGCGCAGCGATCCATGAGGCCCGCGAGCGTGTATTCGTCACGTTGACCCAGACTCGAATCGATCTCGAGGTTGCGCCGCGTCGTCGCGTCCATGATCACGGCGTGCTCGCGCCGCTCGCGGCTTAGACGCCGAAGGTGCGGTACAGCGGAACGCTGGGTGTCCTTAACGTACTGTAGTAGACAGCCCGCCGCGCCGACGGCAGCCGGAATATCCTCGGCATCGAAACCGGCCAGGTCCTGCGTACCGAACTGCTGGCAGAGCGCGCGCTGACCGGACTCCGCATCGAAATGCCAGGGCGGGCGTTCGCTCAGGCCGGCCGACCCCGCCAGCCAGGGAGGCAGGGCTGAGTCTTCCGCGACGAGTACCTCGGCCGGCTTGAGACGCTCGAGCTCGCCCTGCAGCTCATCGTTCTTCTCCAATTGCATGACCGAGAAGTGGCCGCTGGCGAGATCCAACCAGGCGATACCTGTCGCTTTGCCGTCGCTGTGGATGGCAGCGAGATAGTTCGCGCGTTTTGCGTCGAGCAACGCTTCATCCGTCAACGTGCCGGGCGTAATGACGCGTACTACCTGCCGCTCGACAGGCCCCTTGCTCGTGGCCGGGTCGCCGATCTGTTCACAGATAGCGACGGACTCACCCAGTCGAACGAGGCGGGCCAGATACCCTTCCGCCGCGTGATAGGGAACGCCGGCCATCGGGATCGGTTCACCGGCCGACTTGCCTCGGCTCGTGAGCGAAATGTCGATGAGCTTGGTCGCCTTGCGCGCATCGTCGTAGAAGAGTTCGTAGAAGTCGCCCATACGGTAGAACAACAGTACATCGGGATGCTCGGCCTTGAGGCCGAGGTACTGTTGCATCATCGGGGTGTGGGTTTGAGTCACGAGCGGCCGGGTCAGGGTTGAGGGAATCCTATTGTAGAGCCGCATACGGCGGTCGCGATAGTTCGCGACGTGTCGCGGCCAGGCGGCCGCTCCTACAGGCGAGCGGTTACTATCTAGCTATGCGTGTCGTTCATCTCGAATCCGGCCGCCACCTCTATGGCGGCGCACAGCAGGTCTGCGGCCTGATCACGGGCCTCGCCGCAGAGGGCATCGAGAACGTATTGATCTGCCCGCGAGACAGCGCAATCGCCAATACCGTCGGCCGCATGGGCCACGCTGCGGAGGTCATTGAGATACCGATGCACGGCGATCTCGATATCGCGTTGCCGGGACGGTTGCGCTCCTTGTTGGAGTCGCGTCAGCCGAATATCGTGCATGTCCACTCGCGGCGCGGCGCGGACCAATTTGGCGGCTGGAACGCGCGCTGGGCAGGCGTACCTGCGGTTTTGACTCGCCGAGTTGAGAGCGCCGAGTTTAAGGCCCTCGCGCTGCTGAAATACCAACCGTATGCCGCGATCATCGCCATCTCGCGCGCGATCGAGGCACAATTGAAGGACAACGTCGGGCTCGCGCAGAATCGCGTGCACTACGTCCCGAGCGGTGTCGATACGGATCGCTACCGGCCGGCTGAGGCTCCAGGGCGCCTCGCCGAGTTGTACGGGTTGCCTGCCGGCGCGTTCACGTTCGGCGTCGTCGCTCAGCTCATCCCGCGCAAGGGTCACGCGCGCCTGTTCGACGCGTTACCCGAGCTCATCGCCGCGCACCCCGAAGTGCAGGTTCTGTGTTTCGGGCAGGGGCCGTTGCAGCAGGAGTTGGAGCAGCAGATTCAGCAGTTGGCGCTGACAGCTCACGTTAGGTTGGCAGGCTTCAGGAATGATCTCGCGTCGCTGCTGCCGGAGCTGGACTGCGTAGTGCATCCGGCGGAGCGCGAAGGGCTCGGCGTTGCCGTTTTGGAGGCATTGAGTTGTCGAGTTCCGGTCGTGGCCTCTGCGGTGGGCGGCCTTGTCGATATTATCGAGCATGAGTCGACCGGGTTGCTCGTCGATCCCGGCGATGACGAGGCCTTGTTGGCTGCGTTACGACGCATGGTGCAGGACCCCGGACTCAGGCAGCATCTCGGCGAGGCTGGCCGCCGGCGCGTCGAGACCACATTTTCCGTCGGCAGTATGACGACGGGTAATCTGTCGATCTATCGCGAGGTGATGAAGCGGAACCATGGCCGTAACTGACACTGAACTTGGAAGCCTGGCGAGCGAGCTTGGCGCGGCGCTCAAGGCGCGAGGCTGGCACGTCGCCTGCGCCGAATCGTGCACGGGGGGATGGATTGCGAAGACACTGACAGATCTCCCCGGTAGCTCCGACTGGTTCGGCTGGGGGTATGTGGCTTACGCCAACGAAGCCAAGGTCAGCGCGCTCGGAGTCGAATTGCGACTCCTGGAGGAACACGGTGCCGTCAGCGAGCCCGTCGTCCGGGCAATGGCTGAGGGGGTTAAGCGCATCAGCGGCGCAGAAATCACCGTCGCCGTGAGCGGAATCGCCGGGCCGGACGGCGGCACGACCGAGCAGCCAGTCGGTACGGTCTGGCTTGCCTGGACCGGGCCTGCCGGCACGCGGGCGCAGGTCCACCGGTTCGAAGGCGAGCGCGACACGATCCGTCATGACAGTGTGGCGTGGGCGCTGCAGGGTCTGCTGGCGCTGCTCGCTGCCGGTTAGCGTCACGGTCAGGGATGCCATTGACCAGACGGCGCGTATTTTTTGCGTTGTGGCCGGACCCGGCGACTCGCACGGCGCTCGCCCGCGCGACGAGAGCGACCGTCGAGCAGGCAGCCGGTCGTGCGACACCGCAGCAGAATCTGCATGTCACACTCGCCTTCATCGGTGAGCTTGGCGAGGGCGAGCTCACCTCCGTACGGGAGATATCGCCGCCTCGGGTAGGACGAATCGATCTCGTTATCGACACGCTGGGGTATAGAAAACGTGCGCAGCTCCTGTGGGCCGCCCCGGGCACTGTGCCGCCGGCCTTGTTCGCATTGGAGGCCGGGCTCTGGGATCGGCTCGCCGACATCGGTATTACACGGGATCGACGCGCTTATTTGCCACATGTCACGCTCGCACGGCGGGCACGTCCTGTGAGCGACACGCTGACGCTTGTGTCGTGGCCTGTTACCGAGATCGTGCTCGTCGAATCGACGCTCGGTCCGCCGCATTCGACCTATGAAGTCCTCGAGACCTACTCTCTGTAGGAGCAGCGGCTTTTTGTGGGAGCGGCCGCCTGGCCGCGATTCTTCATGTAGATTCGCGGCCAGGCGGCCGCTCATAGTTGGTGAATTTCTCTAAATCCGGGCTCGAAATTCTATCCTGTCATGAGCTCAGATCTGTGAAATAATCGGACCATCACCGACCTCCCCTCGCACCGACTCAAGCCTGGAAAACCGTATGGATGACAACCGCAAGAAAGCACTCGCCGCCGCATTAACACAGATTGAAAAGCAATTTGGTAAGGGTTCCGTCATGCGTCTTGGCGACTCGACCGCCGTTCGTGATATTGGCGTGATTTCGACCGGTTCACTGGGTTTGGACGTTGCCTTAGGGATTGGCGGTCTGCCGAAAGGGCGTGTCGTTGAGATCTATGGGCCGGAGGCTTCCGGTAAAACGACGCTGACGTTGCAGGTTGTTGCGGAAGTGCAGAAACAAGGTGGTACGGCGGCGTTCGTCGATGCGGAACACGCGCTCGATCCGACCTATGCGGAGCAACTCGGTGTGAAAGTCGACGAGTTGCTGATATCTCAGCCTGACACGGGCGAACAGGCGCTCGAGATCACCGATATGCTAGTTCGCTCGGGCGCCATCGATGTGGTCGTCATCGACTCGGTCGCGGCGCTGACGCCCAAGGCCGAGATCGAAGGTGAGATGGGCGACAGACACGTTGGCCTGCAGGCACGGTTGATGTCGCAGGCACTACGCAAGCTCACGGCCAATATAAAACGCTCCAATTGCATGGTGATCTTCATCAACCAGATACGTATGAAGATCGGCGTCATGTTCGGTAGCCCCGAGACCACAACCGGCGGTAACGCGCTGAAGTTTTATTCGTCGGTCAGGCTGGATATTCGACGCATCGGCTCCATCAAGAAGGGCGACGAGATCCTCGGCAATGAGACGCGCGTGAAGGTGGTGAAGAACAAAGTCGCGCCGCCGTTCCGCAAGGCCGAGTTCGAGATTCTCTACGGGCTGGGAATCTCTCGCGAGGGTGAGCTCATCGACCTCGGTGTCGAGCAGAATATCGTCGAGAAGTCGGGTTCCTGGTACAGCTACCAGGGTGACCGCATCGGTCAGGGCAAAGATAACGTACGCACTTATCTGATCGAGAATCCCGAGATCGCGAACCAGATCGACGCTCAGCTTCGTGCGAAGCTGCTACCGGGCCCCGTGGAAGTTCCCTTGGAAGTGCCATCGAATGAGGCGGAGGAGAGTGCCGCACTCAAGCAGGCCTGAGAAGATTCGCGATCCCGTAGACGACGGCAAGGCCTGTCGCCGTCGCGCGCTCGATATCCTGGCCCGGCGTGAGCACAGTCGCCTGGAGCTCGAGCGCAAGCTGTTGCAGCGCTCCTTCGTCCCGGAGATAGTCGAAGAGGTTCTCGATCGCTTGCAGACGGATGGTCTACTCGACGAGGGACGCTTTCTGGACAGCTTCATCCGTACGCGTATCGGTAGGGGACAAGGCCCCGCCCGTATTCAGGCGGAGCTCGGTCAACGCGGTATCGACAGGAGCCGCGTGCAGGCCTGGCTTCGTGAGGCCGAGTTCAATTGGCCGTCGCTCGCGGCCGGAGTCCGCGAGAAACGCTTCGGCTCGGATCGGCCCGAGAGCTTCGAGGAGCGGGTTCGGCAGGCCAAGTTTCTCGAATACCGGGGCTTCGATAGCGAGCAGATCAACGCGGCACTGGAACTCGCCGGCGAATCCGATTAGCTTGCCCAACCAACTCAGACTAATTCGGCTCCAGCCAATCAGATCATGAACTCGACGAGTAACGAACTGCGCCAGGCATTTCTGGATTTCTTTGCGGAACGGGACCATGAGATCGTTCCAAGTTCGCCGCTCGTGCCCGGGGACGACCCGACGCTTCTGTTCACCAACGCCGGCATGGTGCAATTCAAGGACGTGTTTCTCGGGCAGGCCAAACGCAGCACGCCGCGCGCTGTGAGTTCGCAACGCTGTGTGCGTGCCGGCGGCAAGCACAACGACCTCGAGAATGTCGGCTACACGGCGCGTCACCACACGTTGTTCGAGATGCTCGGCAACTTCAGTTTCGGCGATTACTTCAAACGCGATGCGATTTATTATGCGTGGGAGTTTCTGACGGAAGTCCTGGCGCTGTCACCCGAGCGGCTCTGGTGCACGGTCTTTGAAGACGATGATGAGGCGGCGGAGATCTGGCTCAACGATGTCGGTATCGACCCGAAGCGCTTCAGCCGACTCGGTGCGAAGGATAACTTCTGGGCGATGGGCGACACGGGTCCTTGCGGGCCGTGCAGCGAAATTTTCTACGATCACGGGCCCGATGTGGCCGGCGGCCCGCCGGGTTCACCCGACGAAGACGGCGATCGCTACGTTGAAGTGTGGAATCTCGTGTTCATGCAATTCAACCGCAGTGACCAGGGAGAGCTCGCGCCGTTACCGAAGCCCTCGGTCGATACCGGCATGGGCCTGGAGCGTCTGGCCGCAGTCATGCAGGGCGTGCATTCGAACTACGATATCGATTTGTTCAAGGCGCTGATCGCCGACGCAATCGATGTCACTGGCGCCAAGGATCCGGACAGTAAGTCGTTGCGCGTGATCGCCGATCACATCCGCGCCTGCGCGTTTCTGATTGTCGACGGTGTGTTACCCGGCAACGAGGGTCGCGGCTATGTGTTGCGGCGGATCATCCGGCGCGCTATCCGGCATGGTTACAAACTCGGCGTCGATGAGCCGTTCTTCTACAAACTCGTGAAGTCTGTCGAAGCACAGATGGGCGCCGCTTATCCGGAGATCGCCGTACTACGTGAGCACACCGAGCGCGTACTCCGGCAAGAGGAGGAGCGCTTCGCCGAGACGCTGTCACAGGGGATGCGGATTCTCGAAGAGACTATTTCGGATCTGCCCAGCGGTGGTGTTATTCCGGGTGAGGCGGTCTTCAAGCTCTACGATACCTACGGGTTTCCGGAGGACCTCACGGCAGATTTTGCCAGGGAGCGCGGCCTGTTGGTCGATCATGACGGTTTCGAGACGGCCATGACCGCGCAGCGAGAACGCGCGCGGCAGTCCAGCCGCTTCGCGGTCGACGCGTCGAATTTGCCGCGCGTAGAAGTGCTTAGTGAGTTCCTCGGTTACGACAGTCTTAAGGGAAGCGCCGAGGTCGTCGCGTTATTCGTTGACGGCGAACCCGTCGATGTCCTCGAGTCCGACGTAGCGGCTGTCGTCGTCTTGGACAAGACGCCGTTCTATGCCGAGAGCGGTGGCCAAATCGGCGACACAGGGGCACTTACCGGCCAGGCCGGGGTATTTCGCGTTGATGACACGCAGAAGGTTGGCGCCGGTCATGGCCACATTGGTCAGCTACTGGACGGTCGCCTGCGAGTCGGTGAGTCGATTGGGGCGCAAGTCGATGCCGAGAGGCGTGCCGCGATCGTATTAAATCACTCGGCGACTCATCTATTACACGCGGCCCTTCGCACGGTCTTGGGAGAGCACGTCCAACAGAAAGGTTCGCTGGTTGCGCCGGACCGGCTGCGATTCGATTTCTCGCATTATGAAGCGTTAACCGACGAGGAACTCAAGCACCTCGAGGCGCTTGTGAACGAGCAGATCCGTTCGAACGCTGCGGCAGAAACCAACGTGATGCCGTATCCGGAGGCCATCGCGAGCGGTGCCTTGGCTTTTTTCGGCGACAAGTACGCTGAGGACGTGCGCGTCTTGAAGTTAGGCGAGTTCTCCATCGAACTCTGTGGTGGAACGCACGTCGGCAGGGCGGGCGACATCGGGCTGCTGAAAATTACCTCTGAGAGTGGAATTGCGGCCGGCGTGCGGCGTATCGAGGCGGTGACGGGCACCGGAGCGTTGGCGTGGCTGCAGGCAAACGAGGTGTTGCTTAAAGATGTGGCGGACCTCGTCAAAGGCGGGCGCGACGATGTCACGGATAAAGTCCGTGTACTCGTGGAGCGAAATCGCGGCCTGGAGCGTGAAGTGCAGGCACTGAAAGGCCGGCTTGCGACCGGGGGCGGACAGGACCTGCTCAAGGACGCCAAGGATGTTGGTGGAGTGAAAGTGCTGGCAGCTCGCCTGGATGGGGCCGATTCCAAGGCACTGCGGGAGGCCGCCGACAAGCTCAAGGATCGGCTGGGCTCGGGCGTCGTTGTGCTCGGTGCCGTCGAGGACGATAAAGTGCGGTTGGTCGCGAGCGTGACGAAGGACCTGACCGACTCGGTCAAAGCCGGTGAGCTCATTGGCCCTGTAGCCGAGAAAGTAGGCGGCCGCGGTGGTGGCCGGCCTGATTTCGCACAGGCGGGCGGTAGCGAGCCGGATGAGCTGGATGCCGCGCTGGGCCTGGTCTGTGACACAGTGGCGGCGATATTGGCCGAGGCGTCTTAGACTCGGTCTAATCCGCCCCGCGCCCCGGTGGCCAAAATGCATTAGACTAGGCTAGTCGGTGGGTGCAGCGATGCGCCGACATCGGCACAGGGGGACTGGCGAGAATTAATAACAATTTATGCCAGTCTAGCCACGGACGTTCGCGAGCCTTGCGTGTCAACCAATGGCCGGCAGGGACTGGCTCCCGAACTGAAGGGCGGTCACTGAAACGCCTGCCAGCAGGCTGCGCAGGACAGCGCAGCGAGGCGCCTCAGTGACGAGACCGAGAAGGAGTTTGGCTATGCTGATCTTGACCCGCAGGGTGGGAGAGACGGTGGTAATCGGCGACGATGTCACTGTGACGGTTCTTGGCGTGAAGGGGAATCAAGTTCGTATCGGGGTTAATGCCCCGAAGGAGATTGCCGTTCATCGCGAGGAAATCTACGAGCGCATTAAACGCGAACAAGCGACCAAGGACGCTAACCGTCCTCACGTCGTCGGCGCAAATCACTAACGCTGTCAGTGTGCTTAGGCGCGGCCGTCTGGCCGCGATGCGCCGTTGAGCGTACCGCCGTCGCTGTAGGAGCGGCCGCCTGGCCGCGATACGCCGGTGAAGAATCGCGCCGAGGCCGTTGTTCCTTCCGGCTTCAATAATGAGATTCGCGTCGCGAATAATCTAATGAGCCGCTAGAATCGCACATTCTTACGCGAATGAAATCCTGGAGAGGTGGCTGAGTGGTTGAAAGCGCTCCCCTGCTAAGGGAGTAAGGGTTAAAAGCCCTTCGAGGGTTCGAATCCCTCCCTCTCCGCCAGAATAAAATGGGCCCCGAAGGGGCCTTATTTTTTTCTGGTAGAGGGTTGGAGATTCTAAAACAGTTCGGTTCGACTAATCGCCAGCAGGCGATTTGGCCGGAGTCGCGATAGCGACGACGCCCGCAGGGCGAGGGCTGTTGGCGGCCCGAGGCAACCCCTCCCTCTCCGCCAGAACTAAGCGTGGAAGAACGCGAACACGCGCGTCTCGATCGATTCGCGTGGTGCTGACTCAGATCTTGCGTCTCTGTCATCCAGCGCCGTGTGAATACACCAGCGTGTGCGCCCGTCCTCTCGCGAGTCGTACGTCTTGATTAAGAGAACTTCGTCGGTGGTCATGTCGGGAAAATAGATCCAGCGCTGTTCGGGAGCGAAACGCACCATGTACAGCTCGCCGATACGGTTTTTCGCGCGTCGTTCCGCTGAAATCAGGACCTCTGGGTTAACCGTTCGCGCATCGCACACGGTCAATGGAAAAGACTCAACAGGTCTGATGGGGCGCCAGACATTGACTATGGCAAAGGGCTTTTTCAGCAAGTCCTCCGCTTCGTCCTTCAGAAGATCGCGAACGCGTTGCGGACCGGAACGGGGGGTATAGTCGTTGTGAATTACTGCGGTCGGTTCGCGGGAACCTAATTCCTCGCGTCGAGCCGCATCGCTTGAACGCATCGTGTGATCGAAGCAGTGAACTCGTGTCGCTCCGGTGGCTCCGGCAACTATCTCACGACATTCGGCCTCGTAGAGGCGGCTGCGCTGATCGGCATCGTAGATATCGGTGACTGCGCTATCGCGTTGAAGTAACTGAAAACCCTGTTGGTCCAATCGGAACTTTTCCGAAAGCTCACGGCCGTCCAGTATCGCTACCTCGTGTTCTTCGTAGCTTCCCGAAATGTCCAGGCGGGCTTCAGCACCGCCAATAGAAGGACGATAGACTGGCGGTGAACTGTTCTCAGCTAGAAAACTCAGCGTTCCGCGCGTGTTCATTCGCAGGCCTTCTTCTGGCGAACTTCCAAGAATTCGATTCCATTAATTTGGCAGTGTACCGCGTCGTAGTCGACCGGGATCGATGATCGATAGATGTCTGACAGCTTCCAAGTTCCACTACCTAGGAAGCCAGGTCGCCATCTCCATCTTGACTCGATCGGCTCTCGTCGTGTGGGAGTCAAAAGGCTCGCCTATGTGCCGACTGGCTTCTTTGTCTTCGGTCGCGCATGGAAGCGTCCTGCACTGGTGGAGGGTATCAGAGCTCCTTTATGCGCATCTTTCAAGAATATGCGAATGTCTCCCTCTGGCCGAAAGCAGCCGTCCGGACTCATTCTAAATCGGTGTTTCTTAACGGCTGCTTTGGAGAAAAAAGCAGACATTCACACTACAAGGCTTTGTTGTCACCACGCTGAGCCACGGACGATAACTCTTAACATAACGCCTGCCTCAGCTGCTACCGTCGGGCGCGCAGTCAGTCAGTAGAACGACAACCCGCCGAAAGACTGGGACGGAAAGCTACGGGCCCACGCTAGTCACCAACAACTGGAGTCCAGTTCTCCTTACACAGAAAAACGGTCAATCACTATACGTGGTAATCCGTATGGAGCGACCCATTAGCACTAAGTTGTAATGCGTCACGAGGAACAATTTATTAAGCGTAAGAGGGGGAAGTAAATGCGCTCGAAAATACAACCGTCTGGACCAACGATCAAGGTGCGCCTGGCCAGATTGGCCGCTGCGTTTTTGATCGGGCTCGCGTCATTAAGCTCATCCATTCAGGCTGCTACCGATACGACCAACCTCAATGTTTCAGCGTCGATAGCTCCGGCCTGCACTGTTGGTGTTACGGCTTTGAATTTCGGTGTCTACAGCGGCGACGGGACGGACATGACGGCCACAGCGACTTTGACCACTTCCTGTTCCGGCGGCCCGACGACTCCCTGGACTGCTACCTTCGATGGCGGTTCGAGCGGAATTCGAGATGCCCGCAGGCTGGTTAGCCCCGATGGAACCATAACTTGGGACTACAATATTTACGCCGATGGCGGATACATAGTGGTATTGGGAGACCCTCTGATATCGGGTAGTACCGTTGCAATGACTAGTGTTGACGGCCCTTCACAAACCATTTACGGACTGTTGCCTGTGGCCGGAATTCCCACAGCTGCGGATACATATATCGATATCGTAGTCGTCACTCTGACGTTCTAGGCTTTTTACCAATTAATCAAGAAGCAATGGGGAATTAAATGCGCTCTCAAAAGAAATTGCGTGATCCAACGACTACGGCGCACGTGGTCGGATTGGCGGCTGCGTTTGTGATCGGGCTCGCGTCAGTAAGCTCATCCATTCAGGCTGCCACGGATACGACCAACCTGAATGTTTCAGCTTCGATACCTAGTGCCTGCACTGTTAGCGTTACGGCTTTGAATTTCGGTGCCTACAGCGGCGACGGGACGGACATGACGGCCACATCGACTTTGACAACTTCCTGTTCCGACCCGACCACTTTTTGGCGTGCTACGTTTGATGGTGGCGCTGCCGGAACCATATTGAACCGCCTGCTGAGCAGTACAGCCACAGCCGGGAATACATGGCCCTACAACATTTATTTCAATACCACTTATACGCAAATATTGGGAAACACGACGGGGGATGGCTTTCCGCTGGGCAGTTCGGGCGGCAATTCACAAACTATTTACGGGCTGTTGCCTATAGCCGGAAGTCCCGCAATTCCGGATACATATACCGATACCGTAGTCGTCACGCTGACGTTCTAGACTTTTTTAGCACGCGCTAGCTGGCCAGTGAGAAGTAGATTGCGCTGGCTGTTGGCCGCATCCTTATTCGCCGCATCGCTTATAGTGCGAGCGGCGAGTTTGGATGTGACGCCAACGCGGGTCGATTTGACGCCGATTGATAACCGCCAGGTTATCGAACTCCACAATAACGATTCTTCGCCCGTCCTGATGGAAGTGCAGAGTTTTCTCTGGACTCAAGAAGACGACGGGCAAGACCTCCTGAGTCCTACGGAGGAGTTACTTGCCGTGCCGCCGATATTCACGGTACCCCCGAACGATACCCAAACAATTCGGTTGGGCTTTCGTGCCCCCCCAGATGTGAGCAGTGAACAAAGCTACCGGCTGATCTTGACACAGGTTCCGAATGAGGCCGAGCTAAGCGACGGGATTGCTGTCCTATTGCGCCTGAGCCTGCCCGTGTTTTATACGCCACGCGATGCAGAGGCGAGACCGGAATGGTCTGTTTCGATCGATTCCGTCCTGGACACGCTGGAAGTTCGCATGACAAACAATGGGACAGCGAATCAACAGATAAGGAGAATCTTCGTGATGTCACCAGATCGACCGGATGAGGTGCTGGCAGCAACCGAAGGCGCACGTTACGTATTAGCCGGTTCCACGGTGTATTGGGGAATTCCGCTCGGCCGGTCGATCTCTGCGGATGAAATAACAATAGTAACGGAAACGGATCGTGGCGAGATACAATACGTCTTATCGGTGGATCCGCAGTAATCTCAACGGCGTTTTTCTATTTTTCGTTCTGCACGCTGCCGCTGCCGCTGAAATAGACTACCAGGAGATCCTGCTTGCCGTGCGACTCAGCGGTGAGTTGGTCGCGGAAAACGCGCTGATTCTAGAACGGGACGATGGAGCACTCTACGCGCTCGTGTCTGATCTAAACGCTTGGCGTTTGGAAGTACCACCTCAGAGCACTATCGTTTACGAGGGTGAGGTTTACGCACCGCTCGATACGTTGCCCGGTACTGTCTATACAATAGAATTATCTACGCTTGAGCTTCACGTAGACATTCCTGCCACCTATTTTCGCAAGACACTGCTTTTTCAACGCCCGCCGCGCATCCCTCCGCAGGGATCACGTGGAGTGTATGCGAACTACGATTTCCTGCTCACCGCCGGCGATGGGCAGGAATCGGACCTGGGGGGCGTGTTTGAATTAGTCGCCTTCGATGCAGAGTCTATTGGCGTGTTCAAAAATACGGCTCTCGGTCAGCAATTGAACCGCGACGGGCGTTTCACACGATTGGAAACAACGTGGACTAAGGATCTGGTCGATCGACGTGAGTCGATAACAATCGGTGATTCATTTACGTCAGCTACCGCGCTTAGCCGGCCCATTCGCTACGCAGGAATTAAATGGGCAACCAATTTTGACGTAGATCCGACTTTCGTACAGTTCCCGGTCAATGTCATCGGTGGATTGGCGGAACAAGAATCCCTCATAGACGTGTACGTCGACGGTTCATTGCGCGCGAAAATGAGAGTGCCTCGCGGCCCGTTTGAAATTGAGAGTCTGCCGTCAATTTCAGGCGAGGGCGAGGTGACGCTTGTCGTGGCCGATTTGCTCGGCAGAGAACAACGAATTTCACAGCAATACTATTTCAGTGCGGAGAATCTTACGAAGGGAGTCTCCGATTTCTCGTATCAACTAGGTTTCGAGCGGCAGAACTTCGGCATCGTAAGCTCGGACTACGGCGATGGGTTTCTATCCGCCACGCACCGCTATGGATTCACCGATCGCGCAACAGCCGAAGGTCATTTGGAGATCAGCCATGAGCTACGGGGAGCCGGTGCCGCCGGGGTTCTTCTCGTCCCCGGTTTCGGCCGACTGAGCCCTGGCTTGTTTGTCAGCAATGGTGTGGAAGGCACGGGCTACAACGTAACCCTCACCTATGACCGTGCTCGGCCCCGAACCAATTTCGCATTGGGAGCCGAGTACGCTAGCCCTGAAGCGGCACGATTGGGCCAGGACTTGCGCTTGCCGCGGCCCAGGATGACTACGCGGGCTCTATTCAGTATGAATCTGCGTGGGGGAGGAAACATCGGTTTTTCCTATGTCCGCCAGAATTATCGTGACCGTGAGGATCAGGCATTTTTTAACGCGAACTATCGGATCAGCCTAGATTTCGGCACGTTGTCCGTATCGGCATTCAAGACGATTGAGCCCTACTCGGCATCGACAGTATCTGCTCAGATCGTTGTGCCTTTCGGCGATACACAGTCCGTGATTGGGTCGTTAACCAAACAGGATGCAATGACACGTGAAACGGTGGAATATCAAAAGAATCTCGGTGCGTCGGAACGCGGCATCAGTTATCGACTGAGCTCGGAACGGGACGCCTTAGCCGATCGTTTTAACGGAAACTTTGTTGCGAGAACAGGGACTAATCGTCTCACTCTGGACACCTCGATAATCAATGACGTCGATACCTATCGATTTGGCCTGGCCGGTGCGGTTGCCTTGATGGGAAGCAGTTTGCACTGGTCACAGCCTATCAATAACAGTTTTGCGGTAGTTAGCACGGGCGGAATAGAAGGCATTACTGTCTATAACGATAACCGTGACGTAGGCAAGACTGGACGTAACGGTCGCTTACTCGTTCCGTCACTCGGGTCCTATAGAATCAATCAATTGAGTCTGGAGCCGAATGACATTCCTCTCGACGCGGTCGTTTCCAGAATACGGGAGTCCGCGGTACCCTACTCTCGAAGTGGCTTAATGATCGATTTTCCTGTCTCTTTGTCCAGAGGCGCTACGGTCAGAGTCTTAGATTCTTCAGGCGAACCATTACCAGCAGGAACGCAGCTGCGGAGCACGGATGGTTCTAGTAGCGGCCAGATAGCTCGTGACGGATTGGCCTATATTACTGGCTTGGGTATCGGTGAAATCGAATTCCTCGCCGAAGTTCCTAATGCCGAGTGCAGATTTGTGATCGAGATATCAGAAAACTTCGAGTTACTGCCGTACCTTGGTGAAACGATATGTCTGGTCGAGTAGGAAGGCTACATTTAGCAACCTTTTTGTGGCTCGCGAGTACGGGAGCAGTAGCCAACTGTAGTGTCAGCCTAGGATCTTTGAGCTTTGGGCAATACGACTATCACAGCTCCACTTTCAGCACCGGTACGGTTAGCGTTACTTGCGCGAGTACAATCGTTTTTGCGATCGAACTTTCTGAGGGTAACGGCACGTTTCTGGATCGTCAGATGCGTTCTGCGGAAAATAGTGTCCTTTCCTACAATCTCTTTACCGGTCCCGACTATACTCAGATTTGGGGAGGGCAAACGGGGCCAGGTACGGTTACCATGGGTGGAACCGGAACCGGTCAGTTGCAGACGTATTCGGTTTTTGGGCAAATTCCGGCCGGCCAACAACCAGGGCCAGGGCAATACAACGATACGATTATTGTTACGATTGCGTGGTAGCCTGTGTTTCTGTAATCTTGGTGTGCCACTTTCGCATCAATTCCAAGTATCTATCTCTGCTTCCGGTTAAGCGTTCCTGATAAGTGCCGACATATAGGTCATGCACTTCCAGCGGCAAAGCGTTTGTAAATTTCGCGTAATCCTGTGTGCCTTGGCTGTAATTGGGGTCTGGGGTTCAACTACCGATGTATTTGCAGGTACTGTTTCCGCAAATCTTCATGTCAGTGCACGCGTTGTCGACCGCTGTACAGTGGTGCTACCGAATTGGCATGCTGAGCGTCTTATCAATTCGGGCAGACGTCTGCCCATGCCCTCCGTAAATTGTAGTGCTACAAAAAATCGATCGTGGCATGTTATAGAAGGGAGACATGGAACTGTTAGCTTGCGAAGTCGCTTAGGCGGTAGGTTGGAAGAGAAGCATGGCCAGAAACCTACGAAACATGATCTCGTCTCAGAGCCCTACCATCATCGCGTATACGTGGTCACGGTGACCTACTAGTCGACAGCTAAGCCGTAACCGGGCGCTTCCGCGAATGTCCGCTGAAAGCAGCCGCCCGTTAACATCGCTTAACGGTGACTTTGGGCCCGAAAGCGGACATTTTTTCAGATCGGGTTAGAGTCAGTCTAATAGCCTCGAATCGACCCATTCTTGCCGTTAACGAACTACAGCGACTTCGGACTGGGCCGAACTCCTGGATCGTGAATGCTTTAAAAAAAACAGCAATTCACCACCACAGAGCTCTGCTGTCACCATACAAAGTCTTGAACAACTCTTAACATAATGCCTGCCTCGGCTGCTGATGCCGATGACCCATTACATCTCCCTGCCTTTCGATTCCCGTTACCGGCTACGTATTCTTTCGTATCCCCACAAGAAAAAGTAATTGGCACCCGTCAAATGACGGACGCGGAACCCACCTGTGTCTGCTTTAATTTTGTGGGACGGAAACCCACGGATGACTCTTCGGCTGCCAATGCGTTTCAACGAAGAGATACAAGGAGGTTAGCCACACACCGTATCACTGAACTCCATGGACGCCGGATGAGGTTTTTTTCGGCCCTGATTGCAAACGTTCTACAAGGGAAAATTATTGTGCAAACGAAAAAATCATATGGACATTCGAGGCCGACAGCATGCTTTGTAGCATTAATTCTGGGATTGCTTTGTTTTATGACAGCGAGTGCGCAAGAGGAGCCGGAGCCGGTCATGAAATTCAAAGTCACTTACTCCATTCCTAGCGTTACGAAATCCGGCGTATGTTTTGGATTCGAATCGGTATCTACATACCCCAAAGAAGTCGTTGCTACTTTTGTCTACCTTGAGAAGGAATCGCAGATCGTTTATCCGGGAGGTGATGCTGAGCCCCTTAGAGTCATCAAACGTGAAGATTTGGTGGCTGCAAGCGTGAAGTATGGCGATGGGACGTGGGATCTTCCATTATTAGAAAAATTTGAGCTGAACATTACGGCTGACAGTAACCCTGAGAGTGTTACTGCCACAAAGCTGAGCTACAATTTCTTCCCCATCCTGACGAGAACAACCAAAGACGGGATAGTTCTCAATAACGATTTTGAATTTACGGCCACTGGGACCAACAGGAACGGTAAGAAGGTGGCCTGCGAATGCACCTATTCAAAATCGACGCTGGAGCTAATTGAGCTAGAGGAGATCCCGAGCGATCCGGGTGTCATATCGCTTAGAGGGACATTTAGTGGGGACTTTGATGATGGATCGGAATTGTTTAGCGTATTAGGAGCATGGACGGCAGAGTTTGATGAGAGTGTCGTGCCCGATGATGACGTTGGGTATCAGGCAATGATCACGTCATTCTCAACGGTAATGCACACCCCAAGCGCACCTGCGCCAATCCCGATTCCCTATCCAAACATCCCCAGCTGTAAACCCAAAAAATGCGCCTACCTAAGCCTTACGCTCACCTATTCTGGTGGAAACCTAGACGACGTTTCTTTCATCGCTCAGGACTTCTTCAAAGGATCAGATTCCGATCTTCACGCTGATTATGAGGATGACTCACTCTCTGACTTGTATATCGAGGGCGATAGTACTCATGTGGAGGCTACGAACCTATCGGGTGGTTGGAGCAAGAACAAGAACGATAGTGCCAGTCTCTTGGAGGAGCTAGGGACCGAAGTTAATGGAGTCGGCCCTGGACGAAGTTTGGCTAACAAAGTGTTGTTCGCGAAGACCTATTACGCAGCCTCCGATATACAGGCGACATGTGCAATGCTGACTGCTTTCGTCAATGAAGTTTGGCCGCGACCGCACAAGACGCTTACATTTGATTCAGCGTTCGGGCTGACCTGGCGCGCCCAGGCCATCATGGCTGATATCGGATGTAATTGACCGATACACTTTAATGTGCTGCTTACAAAAATCCCAATAAAACCGAACCGACCGAAAGATGCGGACGGAAAACTTAGCACTTCGCAGACAAAACGCAGAGAAAATATAGTGAGTGTTCCGATTTCTGAGAATTGGTACGAAGCCAAACCGGCCGGAAGGTGGGGGCTGAGATCGCCATATCAGGGCCGAAATTCACAGTGCAATTTCAAAGGTGAGACTTGGGCCGCCTGTCGGGCAACTCACCTTCGAAAATGCCTTGTTTCAAGTCAAAGTCAAGGGAGAGACGATGTCTAATAACAAGATAAGCAGATTGAATCTGCTGCCCACGATTGTTGCGTTGTCGCTCTACCTGCAAGCCGCAACCAGCGTTTCGCAGACACCCAGCATTCCGCAAGGCGATATCCTGGTCGAGCTCGAGCTCATGTGCAGCGGGCTCATCTCACCGATCTATGCGACCCATGCTGGAGACAACTCCGGGCGGCTGTTCATCGTGGACCAGGCCGGCCAGATTCGGATTGGGGATCTCGACTACAACGTTTGTTTGAACGAGCCGTTCCTGGATCTGACGTCTAAGATCGTCGCCGTCAATCCATTCTTCGACGAGCGCGGTCTATTAGGGCTCGCGTTCCATCCCGAGTTCGAGAACAATGGGCGCTTCTTCGTTCGTTACAGCGCGGTACGGGAAGGGAATCCAGGCGAGCCGTGTATCCTGCTTTCCCGGGGGTGCCACGAAGAGATCCTCGCCGAATTTGAGGTCGGAAATAACAACGACAACGTAGCCGATGCATCGAGCGAGCGAATTCTGTTTCGAATCGATGAGCCGCAGTTCAATCATAATGCGGGCAATGTCACTTTCGGCCCGGACGGCTTCCTCTACTTTAGTTTGGGAGACGGGGGTGGCGCGCATGACGGCCTTGCCGACGCCCCGCCGTCGCATGGGCCAATCGGCAACGGGCAAAACGTCGCGACAGCCCTGGGCTCGATTCTCCGCCTCGACGTGGACAGTCCTCCCGCCCCGGGACTCCAGTATGCAATTCCACCGAGAAACCCATTCGCCGGAGCCACACCCGGCGTCGATGAGATCTACGCCTACGGCCTACGGAATCCGTACCGATTCTCCTTTGACGATGGGCCAGGGGGCGACGGCAGGTTATTTCTCGCAGACGTCGGGCAGGGTCTTTTCGAGGAGGTCAACATTATTCAGAAAGGCGGGAACTACGGGTGGGCGATCGTGGAGGGATTTCACTGCTTTGATTCCTTCAATCCGACGCCGCC
>Ga0255049_10000148_pt1 | contig 40584 bp, 36 predicted proteins | sample JV7_2_3_MG_FD_183615 | JGI IMG/M metagenome (GOLD analysis project Ga0255049, IMG submission 183615) | Seawater microbial communities from Jervis Inlet, British Columbia, Canada - JV7_2_3 | ecosystem: Environmental > Aquatic > Marine > Inlet | place: Canada: British Columbia | collected 2016-10-06 | reverse complement strand
CACTCGCTCGATAGGCTCGCGCTTCGTACGGAGCTCGGGATAGGCGTCGCCCATCGCCGCTTCGACGCTCGCGACCAGTGCATGAAAGAACGGATCCTGCATCCCAAGCTTGTAGCCATGCCGAATGGCGCGGCGAATAATTCGGCGCAGCACATAGCCGCGACCTTCGTTGCTCGGCAGCACGCCGTCGGTGATCAAAAACGAACAGGCGCGGATATGGTCGGCTATCACCCTGAGCGACTTGTTTTCGAGATCGTCCGTTGCCGTTGCTTCGGCTGCCGCAGTGATCAGGACGGCGAACACATTGATCTCGTAATTTGAGTGAACACCCTGCATGACGGCGGCCAGTCGCTCAAGCCCCATACCCGTATCGACCGATGGCTTAGGCAGCGGCGAGAGTTCGCCTGCAGCGTCCTTATCGAACTGCATGAAAACCAGATTCCAGATTTCGACGTATCGGTCGCCCTCGGCATCGGGGCTGCCAGGCGGACCGCCTGATACGTCGGGACCGTGGTCATAAAAGATCTCGCTGCAGGGTCCGCAGGGGCCTGTCTCGCCCATCGACCAGAAGTTCTCGCTGAGCCGGTCAAAACGACTCTGGTCGATTCCTATCTCATCGAGCCATATTGATGCCGCCTCATCGTCATCGGTATAGACGGTACACCAGAGTTTTTCCGGCGGCAGACCAAGCACCTTGGTCAGGAATTCCCATGCATGGTTAATCGCTTCGCGCTTGAAATAGTCGCCGAAAGAGAAGTTGCCCAACATTTCAAAAAATGTGTGGTGTCGGGTTGTATAGCCGACGTTTTCGAGATCATTGTGCTTGCCGCCGGCACGTACGCAGCGTTGTGCCGTCACAGCCCGCGGAATGGGGCGAGACTCAGAGCCCAGAAAAACATCCTTGAACTGCACCATGCCGGCATTGGTGAACAAGAGAGTCCGGTCATTGACGGGGATCAGTGACGAGCTCGCCACTTCCTCGTGCCCCTTGTCGACGAAATAGTCGAGAAAGGCCCGGCGAAGTTCGTTAGTCGTTTTCATGATTGATCAGGCTTGAGTTCTGTCTGCTTCGCCTAAGGCGGCCGGCACGCTAATCCTATTCGTCTTCAAGTTCCAGTGCGCGTTTAATCTGACCCCGATCAAAACCGCGATATTCGAGAAACCGCATCTGCCGGGCCTTCTCCTTGAAGTCTGCCGGCACTTCGTTGCCGAATCGCTTGACTCTCGTAGCCCGAGCCAGTGCGCCCCAATCGAATCGCTCATCATCGAGATAGGCTTCCGCCGATTCGATACCGCGTTCGCCGAGGTCCCGCCGGATACGGTACGGACCCTGACCCCGTGCATAGCGTGACGCGACGAAACTCTGCGCGAAGCGCTCGGCCGACAAGAGACCATCCTCCTCAAGCTCGTCGAGCACATCGCTGACGAGTGACTCGTCGAAGGATTTTGCGACGAGCTTGCGCTCGAGTTCAAGCCGGCTGTGCTCTCGCCGTGCCAGCAGATCCATGGCACGGCGCCGACAGGCCGGCCGGTCTTCGGTCATTTCACTGTCGATCGTCTCAGGCTTGCCCGGCGGCCTCGATCGGTTCGGCATCGGCAACGGCCTGCGGCCCAGTCGGCAATAGTCTCGCCCGAATCTGCTTCTCGATCTCGACGGCTATGTCGGGATTCTCGATCAGATAATCGCGGGCGTTCTCCTTGCCCTGGCCGACCCGGTCGCCGTTATAGCTGTACCACGACCCCGACTTCTCAACGATGCCTTCCTGCACGCCGAGATCGATAATTTCGCCTTCACGCGAAATGCCATGTCCGTACAGGATCTCGAACTCCGCCTTCCTAAACGGCGGCGCGACCTTGTTCTTGACGACTTTGACTCGGGTCTCGTTGCCAAGCACTTCGTCGCCCTTCTTGATTGCACCGATACGGCGGATGTCGAGCCGGACCGAAGAATAAAACTTGAGCGCGTTCCCGCCCGTCGTTGTTTCAGGACTGCCGAACATGACGCCGATCTTCATTCGGATCTGGTTAATAAAGATAACGAGGCAGTTCGAACGCTTGATGTTGGCCGTGAGCTTTCTGAGCGCCTGCGACATCAGCCTGGCCTGAAGGCCGACGTGCGTATCACCCATCTCACCCTCGATTTCGGCCTTGGGCGTTAAGGCGGCAACCGAGTCGATGACAACGACATCGAGGGCACCCGACCTGACCAGCATGTCGGTGATCTCAAGCGCCTGCTCGCCGGTGTCAGGCTGGGAGATCAGAAGATCTTCGACGTTGACGCCAATTTTTTCAGCGTAAACGGGATCGAGCGCGTGCTCAGCATCGACGAATGCAGCGGTGCCCCCTTCCTTCTGGATCTCGGCAACGACCTGTAGCGTCAGGGTCGTCTTACCCGACGCTTCGGGACCGTAGATCTCGACAACCCGGCCTTTCGGCAGGCCACCGATGCCCAGCGCGACATCAAGGCCGAGCGACCCGGTCGAGACAGTTTCCATATCGCGCAACGCCGTCGAATCACCAAGGCGCATAACCGAGCCTTTGCCGAATTGCTTTTCGATCTGGCCCAGGGCGGCGGAGAGAGCTTTCTTGCGATTTTCGTCCATCAGATGTTCCATTTTGTGTGTGCACAGCGGGGAAATAACTACTGTATTATTTCACAGTTCTCGGTGGCCCGCAGCCGCTATTTCCAGTCCAGGCAACCAGATTCTCCCGGACGCCGGTCCCGAGCCAAATCCTGCTCTCAGGCCGCGCCCTGTCAGGACTTCTCACTCTCAAGCGCTCTGAGCATTACCGTGATCGCATAGGCCACAGCCTGCCGGCGCACGGCCTCACGGTCGCCGCGGAACAAGCTATGTTCGGCAAAGCTGCGATCCCCAAGCGAGAACGCGAAATGGACCAGGCCAACGGGCTTTTCAGTCAGATCGCTGTCGGGTCCGGCGATACCGCTGACGGCTATTGCAACCGCCGCGCCGGTGACATCTCGCGCGCCGGCAATCATCTCGCGGACGACGGGCTCGCTGACAGCGCCATATTCACCGAGCGTCTCAGGGGAGACGCCGAGCATCCGGGCTTTCGCCTCGTCGGAGTAGGTCACGAATCCGGCCGAGAACCAATCGCTCGCACCAGGCACGTCCGTCAGGGTCTTGGCGATCCAGCCACCGGTACAGGATTCCGCGACCGCGAGACGCAGACCGCGGGCCACAAGTTCCCGCCCCAGGGCTTTGGCGCCTGCATTCAGAGCGGCATCGTCCGGTACCTCAGTCTTAACCGCCGGCATTGCCCGCGATCTCGCGATAGAGCTCAAGGTAGCTTTCCGTCATCTGATCGATTGTAAAGCGCTCCTCGACCTTGCGCCGTGCCGAGGCACCGAGGGTGCGGCGACGCTCCGGGTCGTGAAGCAGATCGAGCACAGCCTGATGCCAGTCATCCTGTGCATTGTGGGCAATAAGCCGACCGTCAACGCTGTCTTCGATTACATCGACAATGCCGCCGACCGCCGACGCAATGACGGAGACACCCGCACTCATTGCCTCGAGCACGACGGCACCAAGGCCCTCACGCCGCGCCGGGTGCAGCAGGAGATCGAGACCCGGCACAAGCGCCGGCCATTCGCCCGTGAAGCCGACGAAAATGACACGGCCCTCGAGACCGAGTTTTGAGACCTGTCGTTCAAGACGCAGCCTTTCTCTACCCTCGCCGAACATCAGGAGCCGAAAACGGGATTCAGCCTTGATCAGCCCGGCCGCGAGTGGGAGCAATCGATCGAGGCCCTTGCGCCGGATGAATTGCGCTGCCGACCCCACGATCAGAGCGTCTGGTGACAGATCATAGTGCCCGATGAGCCGGGCGCGCGCCTTCGGGTCCGGTTGAAACAATGCCGTATCCACAGCACTCGGTATCAGGCGCAAACGCTCGTCGGCAACGCCAGCATGCATGAGTTCATCGCAGACGGCAGAGGATATGGCGACAATTCGTTGATAGCGACGGCACTTTAGTCTCAGCCAGGCAGCAGGCTCCGCCGACTGCACGCGGCGCGTCAGAATCGCCGGGACACCGGCGGCAACAGCGGCCCGGCCGCCGAAGGTGTCGGCACCGCGGCGCGAGTGCACATGAACGACATCTGGCCGTTGCTCAAGCGCTAATCGTTCGAGCCTGCGGTTGAGCGAGAAATCGAGGTCGCCGCCAAGATTCCATTCAAAGACCTCCGCAGCGACTTGCTCGGTGAGCGTGTGCCCTGAAGGACAAACGAGCAGGTTTTCGACGCCTCGCTCTGCAAGTGCATTAATGAGATAACCGACCTGTCGCGCACCACCGTAGAAGTGACGGCCGGCTTCGAGGTGGAGAATTTTCACGCTCGAATCATAATCGAGCTGGACGGACAACGGATCGGGCTGCCGCAGAACGCGCGGCTTTCAGGCGTTCGTGGCCGGGCGAATCATCCGACGATTATGAGTAACTTCGGGTTGCGGCATTCGCTTCAGATCTCGGTCGACGGTGATGATCTGCTCGATCTCAGCCTTGCGGGAACCTATCTCAGAATATTCCCGTCGTCATCAGCCTGCGGTGAGGGTGAGTCCGGGTTCAGATTCACGCTCAACGTATGAATGAAGCGGTACTTGCCGTCGATCATCTTGAACGTGTGTGAGTCCGGCATCCCGGTCTGGCTGTTACCGAACCGGCAAAAGACGTTAATGACGCCTAACTCCTCGTCAACAAGATAGTCGCGATTGTTGATGTAAAGCACACCGTCCGGTATCCCTACCGCACAGGTTGCGTTCGGGTCGTTGTCTCGATTCGAATAGGCGCCGCCTTCGAGGCGTGCGCAGGGAATGCCCCATGAGCGCTCGACAACCTTATCGGAAAAGAGATCCAGATAGACGTTGGCGCCATGAATCAGCTCTGCAGCTGACGACCCCTCCAGCGGCGATGGCACGCTCCAATCCTCGCTACTGGAGTATTTAAGATAGGCATTGGCATTGAAGAGCCAGTCGCCCTCGTCGGTCACAAGACTATCGACGCGCGTGACCTTGCCAGCGTCCAGATACAGCCTCGTACCGATCACATACGGGTGATCCCCCTCGGTCACGATGACTTCGGTAAAGGTCTTGCAACGAGTAGAATCGAGAAAACTGCGTGACAGCGCAATCGGCAGTGCCGTATTCCAGAGGCCCTCGTCCTTACCGACCTGCCCCATATTTTCAAGGAAGGTGGCGTCATCTGCAAATAACATCGACGAAATGTCGCCTGAGGCCTGCGCCGCAACATAGCCATCGGCCGCTGCCTGAAGCTCCGCGCGCGTGCAAACGGCCTGGGCGTGGACGATATTGGCAACTGACAGCAACAGACAGCCCGTCATCATTCTCTTGATCATGTGTCTAACCCGGGCGTTCAGCCCTTATTGTCGATCTCTACCTTGCGCGCTCTTCACTTAAAGCGGAGCGTTGTCGGCCTCAGCCGACTGGGGCTGAGGCCTGTTGAACTGGACCAGGCGCACGTTCGAATGACTGCTCTCAAGCTCGCTGATTGTCAATCGTTCCGTACCGCGCGTCACGCTGAGCTCATAAGGAGCCGAAGTGCGGCCGAGCAGCCGGTCGAAGGCGGCAGCCATCAAAAGCGTATCGGGTGGGGGAGCCGACTCTGTTGTCGGGTCGAAACGAAAGGGGGACAGAGCGAGAGCTGCAATCACAGCGACCAGTGCCGGGCCGAGCCACCAAGCCTGTCTCACGGGATGGCTGGTTCGTTTCCCCAGTTTCGCGCGCAGCCTGGCCGCACCACCCGGTGGCGGCTCGAGCTCGCGAAAGATCTGGTTCCTTTCAATCCCCATCCCACTCGACTCCTCGTGCGGCAAGTCGCTCCCTGAGCGCTGCGAGCGCCCGGTTACGGCGCGACCCGACCGTTCCCTCCCGGATGTTCATCACATCGGCGATCTCTTTGTAACTTAAACCCCCGAGTTCGCTCAAGAGCAATACCTGTTTCAGTGGCTCCTCGATCTCCTCGAGTGCACGCCTGAGCTCGCCCGCTGCGAGAACGTCGCCGAGTTCTGCCACTTGCGTGCCCTCGCCAGCTTCGACGAACGGCACAAAACGCCAGACATTGCGACGACGCACACGATTGCTCAAGAGTCTCAGTGTCGTCCGATAGATTAGCGCCTTGAAGCTCTTGGCAACGACACGATCGCGAATACGCCAGCAACGAAGAAACGCCTCCTGCACGACATCCTGGCTTTCGGCGGCGTCCCAAAGCCAACGATAGGCGACATTGTAGAGTGGCTTCTCGAGCGATTTGTACCATTCGATCCATTGCGCTTCGTCGATGTCAGCCATTAAATCAGTTCCGACCCGATCAATCGGTCCCCCACCCCATGATCACACGTTGACCCGTTCCGGTATCTCGTTAGTCCGCGTCCGGCCAGTTGACAATCAGTGCGATCACGCCGTCGCTCGACAATGCCGAATTCAGCACCAGAAACTGCCCTCTGGTCATCGATACATCGACGACGAGCTCCTGGAAACTGGTCTCAAGCACGATTGACGCATTGAGTTGATCGTCATTGGCCTGAACGCTTTGCACCACCACCAATTGTTGCGTCTCCATCACGGCGTCTCCACCTGACTGGCCCGAGACGGTTGCTGCTTCGAGGACCTCGATTCCCAGATCGCCATACGTGCTTTCGAGCTCGCGAATGACGTCGTTGAGAATGCCCGGCAATGGTCCGGTATTGTCGCCCCCCGGTGTGCCCTGAAGCACCCAGTAGCGCAACGTCACCATTGGCGTTTCTCCGGGCTCGCTGTTTGCAATCGCTGCAAGGACTTCCGCGACCTGAGCCTGGCGCTCATCGGTAAAGGTATCGACAACGATTTGCCCGGTCGGCAGCAGCTGAACACGACCTCCAAAGTTCGCGAACTCGACGTCCAGCATCTCACTCAATATCTCGTAGACCTCCTGCCGGTAGGCCGGGTCAACGTCATAGACTCGGGTCGCGGCATCGGCCTGCGCGGACGCTGCCAGAACGCATGTTGTGAGCAGTAATCGAACTGAGTTCATCGGTCTCTCCATGGGCTGGTTTCCCCTAGTAATACCCCCGAGGAGAGAAATCCTTCCCAAACAGGATGAAAGGGGACGCACAGGAGGCGAAGATTCGCCTCAGATGGCCTCGGGCGTGAAGGAGCCTCCCGCCAAGGAGTTACTCAGGCCTCACAGATCAACTACTCGCCGAGCTTCTCCGCCATAGCGGCCGTCGTTGACGCCGTGAGGATGAAATCTCCCTGAAAGTCCATCGCGTTCGGAAACTCTCGCCGCATGATGCCTGCAAGTGCCTCAGCACTGTCCGCTTCATCGACAGCTTCTTCGAAGCGAAGCAGATAATCCCGCGAGAACTCCAGTGCCGCACGAGTGTTCGGCAAACCTTCGTTGGTATGCCCGGCAACAACGATCTCGGGCTCGAGTTCCAGGAGACGCTCGAGCGTGTCGAGCCAGGCCGCACGTGACGCCCTGTCACCCGTATAGAGGAACACCTGGTTGAAAACGATATCGCCGGCAATCAGTGCCCTGAGCTCCGGTATCCACAGCGCTGTCGCGATCGGTGCGTCGCCCTGCATTGGCCCCAGGATCTCAATCGAGTGCCCCTCGAGCTCAAAGCTCGAGCCTTCATGGGCCGTCGGGATAAACGGGTAGCGCGGTGCGAGGTCACCAATCTGCGGCGCCCAGAAGGCATACCGATCAGGGAAGCTGACCCAGACATCGTCAACGACATCAGGTGCTGCGATGACGCGCGCATCCGGAAACGCCTCACGCAAAACGTCGAGACCGAAATAGTGATCGGGATGCGCGTGCGTGACAAAAATTGTCTCCAGCATCTTGCCCGACTCCAGAACCTCGGCCGCAAGTCGGTAGGCATCGCTGCGCAGAAACGGTGCGTCGACGAGCACGGCGCCTGTTTCCCCTGTGATCAGCGTGAAATTGGTGTTGAGGCTTCCCGGGCTCGAGGTAATCACCCGAAGCGAGAACTCCCCGTCTTGTGCCTGGACGTTGACAGTGCCAAGACCGAGCACAATGCCCAGAGCAAGTGACCCGGCGCAGCGCATGACCATGGAAAAACTCCTATTTGACACTCTCTTGTCCCCTAACAGAGTTCCTTGTTTTAGTCTGCCCAGCATACGGCGGCAGCCGGTGCACGACAACGGGTTGCTGTGCAATACTCATTGTGAGCCCGAAGACAAAACCTCACTTGTCAGTTGAAAAGGAGCGATCACGTGAATAAGAACTCGCCAATCGATCAACGGGTTTTCGACCTTTATGACGAGTACTGTCATGGCCGGATGGACCGACGCGAGTTTCTCGCTCGCTCAGCAGCGATCACGGTCGGTGGCGTATCCGCACTGTGGATGGCTCAGGCGCTGATGCCCCGTTATGCCGAAGCACAGACGATTTCCTTCACTGATTCGCGCATCAAGGGGACCTACGTCGACTATGACTCATCGGGCGGCACATCCGGCACGATGCGAGGCTACTTCGTCCAGCCCACGGGGGAAGGACCCTTCCCTTCGGTTCTTGTTATCCATGAGAACCGCGGGCTCAATCCACACATTGAGGATGTCGCACGCCGTGCTGCCGTTGCAGGATTCTTGGCGCTCGCACCTGACGGCTTATCGCCCGTTGGCGGTTATCCCGGTAACGATGACGATGGCCGGACAATGCAGAGGAGCCTGGTGCCCGCAGAACTCGATCAGGACATGATCAACAGTGCGCGCTTTCTAAAGGAGCATGCACTCTCCAACGGCAGGCTCGGCGCGACGGGCTTTTGCTGGGGTGGCGGTATGACCAGCCGTCTCGCGATAGAACTCGGCAGCGAGCTGGACGCGGGCGTACCGTTCTATGGCGCTGCACCCGCCAGCGACGACGTCTCACATATCGAGGCCGCCATGCTGGTCATCTATGCCGGCACGGATCAGCGCATCAATTCAATGTGGCCAGATTATCAGGCTGCACTGGAACAAAACAGCGTGGCTTACGAGATGGAGATGTACGAAGGCACGCTGCACGGCTTTCACAACAACTCGACCCCTCGCTACAACGAAACTGCAGCCGGTCTCGCCTGGAACCGGACGATCGGTTTCTTCCGTCTCCACCTGGGCACCTAGCGCCAGACTGTCGGTCGCAACGAACCGCTCGTCGCAATGCCGTGACTGAAGCTCACACACCGATGATGCAGCAGTATCTCCGCATCAAGGCGGAGCACTCTGAGGCGCTCTTGTTCTATCGCATGGGCGATTTCTACGAGCTTTTCTACGACGACGCACGGCGCGCATCGAAGCTGATAGATATCACGCTGACAACACGTGGCCGGTCCGCGGGCGAGGCAATCCCCATGGCGGGAGTACCGGTACACGCTGTTGACAACTATCTTGCACGGCTGGTCAAGCTCGGCGAGTCAATCGCGATCTGCGAACAGATTGGAGACCCGGGGACGACGAAGGGCCCGATGGAGCGGGAGGTCGTGCGCGTCATCACGCCTGGCACACTGACCGACGAAGCCCTGCTGCCCCAACGAGAAACACGGCTGCTCGCATCCGTGGTCTTGAGTCCCGGTATCGGACTCGCCTGGCTCGATCTCGCCGGTGGGCGCATGGGTCTGATGGAACTCAATGATCTGATATCGCTGGCCGGCGAGCTCGAGCGACTTGCCCCCGCCGAGTGGCTCTATGCAGAAGGCGCCGAGATACCACAATGGCTGGCGCGCCTGCCCGGCGGGCGAGAGTGTCAGCCCTGGCACTTCGATACCGAGACGGGCCGACGTCTTCTGACCGAGCAATTCAAAACAAGCTCGCTTGCAGGCTTCGATGCCGAGGAAGCGGCAAACGGGATCGCCGCTGCCGGCAGTTTGCTGCAATACACCAAAGATACGCAGCGTTCAGCGGTACCGCATATCCGCTCACTCGTCCGGGAGCACCACGATCAGGGCCTGATCCTGGACGCACCGACACGGCGCAATCTCGAACTCGAATTTGGGCTTGGTGGACGCAATGAACTGACGCTCGCAGGCATCATGGATTGCTGCAAAACACCGATGGGCAGCCGGCTGCTGCGTCGCTGGATCAATCGGCCGATTCGCGATCAACAGGTTCTCGGTGAGCGGCAAAACGCTATCGAAGCGCTGATCTTTGGCGCCAATGAGGTGCCGGTTGCGAAGTCTCTTGAAGACTTCGGCGATCTTGAGCGCGTTCTGGCCCGCGTCGCGCTCAGAAGCGCACGACCCCGGGATCTGGTACAGCTTCGGCAGGGGCTTGCGCGTCTCCCGGGACTCAAAGCTCAGCTTGATGCTTACGATTCCCCAAGACTTGGCGACCTCAACAACGACTGCGCACCGCACGAAGGTGAGCACGCCCTGCTCGCACGTGCCGTCGTCGATGAGCCGCCCGTTGTCATTCGTGACGGTGGTGTCATTGCAGATGGGTACGACGAAGAACTCGACGAACTGCGCAATGCGAGCACGAGTGCCGACAAGTTTCTCAACGAGATTGAGACCCGGGAGCGGGAGCGTTGCGGCATTCAGACTCTCAAGGTCGGATACAACAGGGTCCATGGCTTTTTCATCGAGATCGGCAAGGCGGCTGCCAAGGATGTACCCGAGGACTACGTCCGGCGGCAGACGCTCAAGAGTGCCGAGCGCTTCATTACACCGGAACTCAAGCAATTTGAAGACAAGATCCTGAGCGCTCGTGAACGATCACTGAAACGAGAGAAGCAGCTCTACAATGAGCTCATCGAGTTGCTCGGTGCCTCTCTCGCTGCTCTGCAGCAAAGCATTGGCACCGTCGCCGAAATCGATGTGCTGTCGAACCTCGCCGAAAGAGCCATGACGCTGAACCTGACGAAACCCAGCCTCGGCGAACCGGGACAGATTCATTATCGGGCTGGCCGCCATCTTGGTGTCGAGCAAGCCGCACAAGTGACGTTCGTACCAAACGATCTCCAACTCGATGAAAAACGCCGCATGCTGATCGTGACGGGACCCAACATGGGCGGTAAGTCGACCTATATGCGCCAGACAGCCCTGATCGTCATCCTCGCGCAGATCGGCAGCTTCGTCCCGGCCGAATCCGCACAGATCGGGCCCGTCGACCGCATCTTCACCCGCATCGGCGCAGCCGATGACGTCAGCGGCGGCCGTTCAACGTTTATGGTCGAGATGAATGAAACGGCGACGATTCTGAACAGCGCGACGTCGCAGAGCCTGATATTGATGGACGAGATAGGCCGCGGCACGAGCACCTTCGATGGGCTCTCTCTCGCCTGGGCGGCAGCCCGCTACATCGCTCGCGAGATCGGCGCACTGACGCTGTTCGCAACACATTACTTTGAGCTAACGGCTCTGCCTGACGAGCTGCTGGCGACAGCCAACGTCCATCTCGATGCAACCGAGCACAACGGCGAACTCGTCTTCCTCCACCGCGTTAAGGATGGACCCGCCAACCAGAGCTACGGACTGGTCGTCGCCGGACTTGCCGGCGTGCCGGGCGATGTCATCGACGAGGCAAGACGGTATCTCGTCGCCCTTGAAAGCGAACAGGCCGGCTCAACGGCTCATGAGCCGCAGCGGGCACTCGATCTGTTCACAACAAATGATGCCGCAGCAGCCAAAGCCGACGATCCCATTTCGGTACTGAAAGAGCGGCTTGGTCAGGTCGACGTCGATTCACTCTCACCGCGTGAGGCCTTGGAGCTGCTTTACGAGCTCGTCGGTTTATAAGAAGCGGCCGTGACGCAGAAAGTGAATCGTCTGGCGTGCCACAGTACGGTCAAACAACAATTGCGTGTGGGTAACGGGTAGTGTCACGTGCGCCGTGGCACCAGGCAGACGCGTCTCATCGACCGTGACCGTGCCATCGCTTTCGCCGGGCAACGGATCAACGAATCGGCCAATACCGAAATTCCCCGTCCCGGCGACGATACCGAGCTCGACGCCGCAGTCCCACCGGTCAATTCCACCTCGGGAGACGTGTTCGCCGAGACTCCTGCCGACGACTTTGTGACCCAGTACTGTCCGTCCTACGCGCGTTGCGATGTGGCTGCCGGTCAACGGCGAACCGAGACATACGACTCGCCCAATCCGCACTTGGTGGGACTGAGCAAGCATCCTCAACGTGACAACCCCGCCCAGGCTATAGCCGACAAAGTGCCGCCTCTCGCCACCGATTCCTTGTGCAAAGCGTGCGAGCTGCTGCACATTTTGTGTCAACGTCCCACGCACGGTTGGAAACCTGAAAAGATACGGCCGAAATCCTGCATTTCTGAGCCGGTGACGGAGCAAATTTGTCTCGATTCCTGGGAACCAGAGTCCGTGCGCCACAATAACGGATTCACTCATGATTTTTTGCGCCCACGATCAAGTCGCTCAAGACCTTCGCGATTGGTCCAGGACGTCGCAGCCTTGATCGCATCATCGAGTGAAAACCAGCGGCAGGCCCGGTGTTCGGCCGGATTGAGTGTGACGATTTGCGGCTCAGGAAACTCGAGATACCACAAGTACTCGGTGTTTTCTTCCACCCCTGGAGCATAACGGGAACCCCACTGGGGCAGTAGCGGAAACCGGTGCGTGACTCCCGAGTCGCTCAAACCCGCTGGTTCGAGACCTGTCTCTTCGCGGACCTCACGGGCCGCAGCATCGCCAAATGTCTCCTCCCAGTGAAGCGCGCCCGTCACCGACTGCCAGAAACCGGCAGGTTCGACGCGCTCGAGCAACAGGCACTCGAGCGCCCGTGTATGAATGATGACGAGAACCGACTCGGGCCGGCGAAAACGATTGGATCCGATCGCCCGATCAGTCACTCGCCTGCTTGCGCAGCCGAAGGCTCAGCTCTTTTAGCTGCACAGCATCGACAGGCCCCGGCGCACCGGTTAGAAGATCGTTTGCCGACTGTGTCTTCGGGAAAGCGATAACGTCACGCAGACTCGAAGCACCCGCCATCAACATGACAATCCGGTCGAGACCAAAAGCGATGCCGCCATGCGGCGGACAACCGTAATCAAGTGCCTCTAACAGGAAACCGAATTTTGCCTCTGCCTCGTCGGCATCGATACCCAGAATCTCAAGAGCGGCCGACTGCATCTCACTCGAGTGTATGCGGAGCGAGCCGCCGCCGATTTCGTTGCCATTGAGCGTCATATCGTAGGCGGCTGACATCGCCGTACCGGGCGACACTTTCAGTTCCTCGGGTGACACATCTCTCGGCCGTGTGAACGGATGGTGTACGGCCTCCCAGCCGCCCCCGCCATCGTCGAAAAACATCGGAAACTCCACGACCCATAACGGCGCCCAGCCATCACCGACGAGATCCCGGTCCCGCCCAAGCCGCTCGCGTAATGCACTCAGCGAATCGTTGACGACGGTATTCTTGTCCGCGCCGAAAAAGACGAGATCTCCGTTTTCTGTTGCGGTGCGCTTGAGAACACCATCGATGGCCTCGTCAGGCAGAAACTTGAGTATCGGTGACTGCAGACCGTCGCGACCCGCAGCGATATCGTTCACCTTGATATAGGCGAGCCCCTTCGCACCATAACGGCTGACGAAAGCCGTATAGTCATCAATCTCCTTGCGCGTCAGCTCGCCGCCCTGAGGCAAACGAAGCGCCGCAATCCGACTGCCGGGATCGCCTGCCGGCCCCGCGAAAACCTTGAACTCGACTGATTTGAAGAGATCACTGACTTCGACGAGCTTCAAGGGATTACGCATGTCGGGCTTGTCACTGCCATAGTTCTCCATAGCATCGGCATAGGTGATACGTGGAAACGGATCAGGCAGCTCAACATTGAGTGCTGCGCTGAAACAATGCCGGATCAGGTCCTCCATCAAGGTCATGATCGCTTCCTGATCCATGAACGATGTTTCGATGTCGAGCTGCGTGAACTCGGGCTGCCGATCGGCGCGCAGATCCTCGTCGCGGAAACATTTAACGATCTGATAGTAGCGATCCATGCCAGACATCATCAGAAGCTGCTTCATCAATTGCGGCGATTGCGGTAAAGCAAAGAAGCTGCCGGAATGCGTTCGGCTGGGCACGAGATAATCACGCGCGCCTTCGGGTGTCGTCTTGGTCAGAAGCGGTGTCTCGATGTCGATAAACCCAGCTTCATCAAGAAACGCACGAAGTGCCCGCGTAATGGAATGACGCAATCGGAGGTTGAATTGCATCTCCTCGCGCCTCAAATCGAGGTAGCGATAGCGCAACCGAACTTCTTCACTGGCCGGCTCATCGTGATGAAAAGGCGGAGTCTTGGCGCGACTGAAGACTTCCAGTGTCTCCGCGACTAGTTCGACCTCGCCACTCGGGATCTTTTTGTTGATCATCCCTTCCGGGCGGTCGCGCAGGCGGCCGCTAATCCCAAGAACGTATTCGCCCCGGATACGCTCCGCCTCGGCAAAGATCTCAGCTTGCTCGGGATTGAAGACAACCTGCAAGAGGCCGCTCCGATCACGCAAGTCGATAAAGATGACGCCGCCGTGATCACGGCGACCATGTACCCAGCCGGCAACCGAAAGCGTTTTCCCGATCAGGGACCGGTCAATCTGACCGCAGTAATGGCTGCGCATCGACATTAGCGTGGCGACTCAGGCCGGCGTGAGAACGGGCCCGGATGTTAAGGTGTCGTCTCAGGCTCTGCAAGCTTCCGCCCAGGACAGAGCTCGTGCCAGTCAGGCACGACTACACCGAGCGAGATGATCAATTTCAACGCATCATCAATCGCCATATCAAGCTCGATGACATCCTTTCGTGGCACGAAAAGCATGAACCCTGATGTTGGATTCGGGGTCGTCGGCAGGAATACGGTGACGATCTCTTCTCCGGTTCGGTGCTGTACCTCCTGGAGATTCTGAGATGTCAGGAAACAGAGGCTGTATAGACCCTTGCGAGGGTATTCGATCATCAGAACCTTCTTAAACGAGGTGCCCTCTTCGCTGAAGACAATCTCGGAGAAATGCTTAATCGCTCCGTAGACGGAGCGCACCAGAGGAATGCGCTCGAGGATCTGCTCGTAGGCATGCACGAGCCGCCGACCCAGAAGATTGGCACCGAGAAAACCCGTAATCAGCAGGAAAACGACCGCAAGGACGGCACCAAGACCCGGGATCTGGACATCAAATGGAAGCCAGGTCCAGTTTTCCGGCTGATATCGCTCCGGCAGCAGCAACAGTGCCCGATCCGAAAAGCCGAGCAACAGCCGAAAAATCAGAATCGTTGCAGCCAGTGGGACCCAGATCAAAAGCCCCGCCACGAGGTAGCGACGAAACCCGTTTACAAAACTCTTGAACAACTAAGCTGCCTCGCTGCCCTTACCCTTACCCTTACCCTTACCCTTGGTGGGCTTATCGCCGGTCTTGACCTTACCCTTATCGTCGCTTTTCTTCTTCGTTTTTTCATCGCCCGCCCCCGAACTCTTACCATCTTTGGCTTTGTCCGCTGAATCGGCCCCTGGCGATTCAGCGAGGTTTCGCTTCTTCTCCTTGTCTGACTTGAAATCGGTCTCATACCAGCCGCTGCCCTTCAAGCGAAAGGCGGGCGCCGATATCAGCCGCTTCAGCGCGGATGCGCTGCAGGACGGGCAATCGCTAAGTGGTACATCGCTGATCTTTTGCAGCGCGTCGAGCAGATGCCCGCAGGACTCACAGCGGTATTCATAGATCGGCATGAGCCAGCTCCGGAAATCACAAACCTGATTCGCCTATTCTTGGGGAAGCACGGCGGATTGCAAGACCATTTGACCGTCAGGCTGCCTCAGAATCGGCTCTCGCGAAGCTCAGCGACCCGACTTCGGGTGCGCTGACAGCGACGGTATCGCCCGGCTCAAAATCTCCGGCCAGGATGCGCTGGGCCAGGGGGTTTTCAACCTGCTGCTGAATGGCACGCCTGAGAGGCCTCGCGCCATAGACCGGATCGAAACCGGCATCGGCCAGTCGATTGAGCGCCTCGCTATCAAACGTCAGCGACATCTCGCGATCGGCCAGACGCTGTCTCAAGTAGTCGAGCTGTATATCGACGATACGGCGAATGTGCTCGGGTTGGAGCGGATGAAACACAACGACGTCGTCGACGCGATTCAGAAACTCCGGCCTGAAGTGCTGCGTCAGCGTTTCCATGACAGCCGACTTCATCGCCGTATAGTTCGACTCGCCAGCAAGCTCCTGGATCTGCTGACTGCCCAGATTCGAAGTCATAATGATGACGGTATTACGAAAATCGACCGTCCGCCCCTGCCCGTCTGTCAACCGGCCATCATCGAGAACCTGCAATAGCACATTGAAGACGTCGGGATGCGCCTTTTCGATCTCGTCGAGTAGAACAACAGAATACGGTTTGCGCCTCACGGCTTCCGTCAAGTAACCGCCTTCCTCATAACCGACGTAGCCCGGTGGGGCGCCGATCAGGCGTGCAACCGAGTGCTTCTCCATGAACTCCGACATGTCGAGGCGAACGATGGCCTCTTCGGTATCGAAGAGAAATTCCGCAAGCGCCTTGGTGAGCTCAGTCTTGCCGACACCCGTTGGACCGAGGAACAGGAACGATCCGTTCGGCCGATTCGGATCCGCCAGACCAGCTCGAGAACGTCGTATCGCATTCGACACGGCTGCCAGCGCCTCGCCCTGGCCGACGACGCGCTGATCGAGAAAGCTCTCCATGTCGAGCAGCTTTCCCCGCTCACTCTCCAGCATCTTCGAAACCGGGATACCGGTCCATTTGGAAACGACCTCGGCGACTTCTTCCTCGGTTACCTTGTCACGCAGCAGCCGGAAATCCGTCTGCTGTTCGCCGGCAAGTGCCTGTTCGAGGCGTTTTTCGAGTTCGGGTATCGAACCGTATTGCAGCTCCGACTGGCGCACGAGATCGCCAGCCCGCTCTGCCTTCTCAAGCTCCAGGCGAGCCGCCTCGAGTTCTTCCTTTACCTGATTCGTGCCCTGCACAGCGGCCTTTTCCGCGCGCCAGATCTCCTCGAGATCTGCAAACTCGGCTTCGAGCTGATCAATCTGCTCCTCCAGATCCTTGAAGCGCTTTTTCGACGCCTCATCGGATTCCTTGCGCAGGGCCTCACGTTCGATCTTCAGCTGATTCAGTCGTCGCTCGAGCCGATCCATTTCCTCGGGTTTGGATTCGTTTTCCATGCGAATCCGCGACGCTGCCTCATCGATCAGGTCGATGGCCTTATCCGGCAGCTGCCGATCGCTGATATACCGGTGCGAGAGTTGTGCAGCGCTAACGATAGCCGGATCCGTGATCTCAACCTGATGATGCACCGCATATTTTTCCTTAAGTCCCCGGAGAATGGCGATCGTGTCCTCGACGTTCGGCTCATTGACCACAATCTTCTGAAAGCGCCGCTCCAGCGCGGCGTCCTTCTCGACGTACTGGCGGTACTCATCCAGCGTCGTCGCCCCGACACAGTGCAGCTCGCCGCGTGCAAGCGCAGGCTTGAGCATATTGCCGGCGTCCATCGCGCCTTCGGCCTTGCCGGCACCTACCATCGTATGCAGTTCGTCGATAAAGAGAATGACCTGACCTTCCTGTTTGGTGAGCTCATTGAGCACGGCTTTGAGTCTCTCCTCAAATTCACCACGAAATTTGGCGCCGGCAATCAGGGCACCCATATCGAGCGCAAGAACACGCTTTGATTTCAGACTCTCCGGAACCTCGCTGTTAACGATGCGCTGTGCGAGACCTTCGATGATTGCCGTCTTGCCAACACCTGGCTCGCCGATCAGCACGGGGTTGTTCTTAGTGCGCCGCTGCAGGACCTGAATTGTCCGGCGAATTTCATCGTCACGACCGATGACAGGATCGAGCTTGCCCTGCTCGGCGTACTCGGTCAGATCTATCGTGTACCGGCTGAGTGCCTGGCGCGTATCCTCGGCGTTCGGATCCTCAACCGGCGCGCCACCGCTAATTTCCGCAATCGCTTGCTCGATCGCACCCTTAACCGCGCCGCATCGCTCCAGCAGCTTGGCGAGCTCGCCGCGCACCTCAATGGCGGCGAGGACGAATAGCTCACTCGAGATATAAGCATCACCGCGCTCTTGCGCGAGCTTGTCGGTAACGTTGAGGGTCTTGCCGAGTTCACTGGACATATGCACTTCGCCGGGCGCACCTTCGACGGTAGGCAGACGATCGAGCATCCCGCCGAGTTCCGATCGCACACGATTGACGTCGACTTGCGCTTTGGCCAGCAGACCGCCGAGTGCAGCGCCACCCTGCTCAAGCATCGCGGCGAGCAGATGCGCCGGCTCGATAACCGCATGGTCTTTGCCGACAGCCAGCGACTGCGCATCTGAGAGTGCCTGTTGAAAGCGGGTTGTCAGCTTGTCCATGCGCATCTGAGTTAGATTGGGGCAGTTGCCCCAGATCTCAACGGGTTCACACCTGGGCTTCGCGCCAGATCAAGCTGGCCATCCGCCCGCACGGCGACTCGCGCCTGTGCGAGAAATAGCGGGCGGCATCGTCAAAGCTGCAGGACTCGCGCCCGAAGATATCGTCAACGCCGGCACGACCCAGGGCGCGCCTTGCGAGACGGTGAAGATCCGCCTGCCAGCGGCCGCGTGAATTCCTGAGAAATTCCTCCGCCGCTTCGGGGTCGGCGCCGACGAACGCTGCTCTAACTTCGTTGCCGACTTCGAACGCATCCTGACCGATTGCCGGGCCAAGCCACGCAAGGATCTCAGACGGTTCGCAGCCGAATGCATCGATTGCCGCCGTAATCACACCGCTCCCGAGACCCCGCCAGCCCGCGTGGACGATGCCGATGACGTCCCCATCTTTCGTCGCCAGAAGTACCGGCAGGCAATCCGCCGTCAGAACGACGAGGACCTTTCCCATCACGGAAGTGATCGCGCCATCGGCAGGACCGGTCTCGCCGTGATCGGGGCGCAGAATTCGATGCCCGTGAACCTGATCGAGCCAGCACGGCTCACCCGGCAGACTAAGTGCTGATTCCAGACACTTCCTGTTCCTGGCGACCGCTTGCGGATCGTCGCCGACGTGTAGCGCCAAGTTCATGCTTGAATAGGATCCGCTGCTGACGCCTCCAACCCGGGTCGTCTGCCAGGTCCTGACGCCGGCCGGTGCCGGCCAGTCGGCCGTAAACCCCCCACCGGTCATGCCTGATGCGCCTCGTTATCAAGACGCAACGCCGCAAGGAGCTTTTTAATGTCATCAGGAAGCGGGCTCTCAAAGCGCATGCTCTGACCGTTGCCGGGATGGTCAAACTCGAGTGATCTCGCATGCAGTGCCTGGCGTGAATAGCCCTGAAGCTCACAGCGAAGCGCCTCGCCTGGCTGACGCGGCAATCGCGGGCGCCCGCCGTACACCGGATCACCGACCAGAGGTGCCCTGATGTGCGCCAGGTGAACCCGGATCTGGTGCGTCCTTCCGGTCTCAAGCTCAAGCTCAACATAACTGTGTGCGCGAAACCGTTCGATCAGCCGATAGTGCGTCCGCGCTTCGCGCCCGCCGTCGCGAACCATCATCCGGGTCCGTTCACGTGGATTGCGATCGATGGGCGCATCAATGACACCGCCACCGGTCAATACGGTCTGACACACGGCATGATAGACGCGATTGATACGGTGCTGCTCGATCATTGCCGCTAGCCGCTGGTGTGCGGTGAGGTTTCTCGCAACGACCAGTAAACCGGTCGTGTCCTTATCGAGTCGATGGACAAGCCCGGCGCGCGGCACGCTCATCAGCGAAGCATCGAAGTGAAGCAGCGCATTGAGCAACGTGCCCCTCGGATTACCGGCACCGGGATGAACAACAAGCCCCGCCGGTTTATCAATGACGATCAGGTCACTGTCTTCGTGAACAACGTCGATTGCGATAGGTTCCGGCACCATCTCAAGCACCGGCTCGAGTTTGGCATCAATCGTGATTGTCTCGCCGCCTTTAAGTCGCTGGCGTGGCAGCACCACCGCACCATCGACCGTCAGCTCGCCTGACTCAATCCATTGCCTGAGGCGACTGCGCGAGTAATCGGACCAGATTTCCGCCGCAGCCTGATCAAGACGTCGGCCTGCATACTCGGCCGGCACGGTCGCCTGGCGCGAAACGGATTCCATCATTACGTTGCTGTCATTTTCAGACGTGCCTCCATCGGGCCGAGCCTCGATGCACTATAATTCGCTGTTCTCATGACTATTTTCGCCCACAAGCGTAGCCGGTTCGCCCGTCTGTCGCGACTCTTCGCTCTGGTTTTGCCGATGCTCGCTCTGCTGAGTGCCTGTGGCAATCGTAACGACTCCATTCTCCAGATAGGTGCCCAGCAACTTTACGAAGAGGGTGCGGAGCGACTGCGCAAGAGCAATTTTGTCGGTGCCATTGGAAGCTTTCAGAATCTAAACGTACGCTATCCGTTTGCGCCGGTGACAAGGCAGGCACAGCTCGATCTCATCTACGCCTATTACAAGAGCGGTCAGCCGGAGGCGGCTCTCGACGTCGCTGAGACCTTTGCACGTGAGAACCCTCGGCTTCCCGAGGTGGCCTACTGTCTCTATATGACAGGCCTGATCTTGTTTGATAAGGAACCCAATATCCTTGAGCGGCTGTTCAAGGTTGATATTACAGAACGGCCACCCAAAGAGACCTTTCAGGCGTTTGTGGCGTTTCAGAGCCTGATCCGTCAGTTCCCCGACAGCGAATACGTTGAGAATGCGCGTCAGCGAATGATCTATCTGCGCAACCGACTCGCGACTTACGAGAATCACGTTGCGAGCTACTACATGAGGCGTGGCGCTTATGTTGCGGCGATCAACCGCGGCAAGTATGCGCTCGAGCATTATTCCGGCGCACCCGAGCTCGCAGAAACACTGATGCTGATGATTGAGGCCTATGAATCGATCGGGATGATGGATCTGGCGTTAGACACCAGGCGAGTCATGCAAGAAAATTTTGGCGATCTCGCCGCGGGCGTATAAGACCTGACTCAATACCCGGACGTAATCGGGTAGCGCCAATCGCGGCCGAACGCACGACTCGAGATACGCACGCCGGGCGGCGCCTGTCGGCGCTTGTATTCAGCTCGCTTGACCATCTGCAGCACGCTGACGACCGTGGTGCGATCAAGGCCGCGTACCGTGATTTCCTCGACTGACTGATCCCCTTCTATGAAAGCCTCAAGGATCGCGTCGAGGACGTCGTATGGTGGCAGGGAATCAGAGTCCTTTTGGTCCGGCGCGAGTTCGGCAGACGGTTCGCGCAGCAGCACGCGCTCTGGAATAGCCCGTGCGAGTTCGTTGCGGTATCGGGCGAGCATATAGACAAGCGTCTTGCTGCAATCCTTTAGCGGCGCGAAACCACCGGCCATATCTCCGTAAAGTGTCGCATATCCCACGGCCATCTCGCTCTTATTCCCAGTCGAGAGCAACATCAAGCCCAGCTTGTTCGATAGCGCCATGAGAAGGATGCCGCGACAGCGCGCCTGAATGTTCTCCTCTGTGGAATCTGTGTCCATTTCCTCGAACACCGGTGTGAGTACGTCATTGACGGCTGCAAAAATTGATTCAATCGACAGAATTTCATAGCGAACACCCAGTCGCTTTGCCTGGTCAGCGGCGTCATCGAGGCTCATCTTCGATGTAAAACGTGAAGGCATCATGACTGCCATCACTCGATCGGCTCCCAAGGAATCAACGGCAACGGCCAAAGTCACCGCAGAATCGACGCCGCCCGACAGCCCGAGAATCACACCAGGAAAGCCGTTCTTGTCGACATAATCGCGAACACCGAGCTTGAGCGCCTGATACACCGATGCGACCAGCTCAGGTTCCTCGGGCAAGGGCTGAGGGACTATCCTGGATCCTTGGGATGATGACTCAAGCTCGAGAACAAAGATGCCCTCTTCGAAGACGGGTGCCTGAAACACCAGTTCACCCTGGCTGTCCTGAGCGAAAGAACCGCCATCAAACACCAGCTCGTCCTGACCGCCAACCATGTTGACATAGATTATCGGCAGTCCGGTCTCAAGAGCGCGCGCACGAATGGTCTCCCGTCGCGCGACCCGTTGCCCGGTGTGGAATGGTGAGCCATTGATGACAAGCATGACATCGCCGCCAGCAGCAGCACAGGCAGCAGCAGGCTCCGAGTACCAGGCGTCTTCACAGATGCTCAGGCCGAAACGAATTCCAGCGAGCTCAAAAACCGTTGCCTGGTCTCCTGGTTCGAAATAGCGTTTCTCATCAAAAACCGCATAGTTGGGCAGCATCCACTTGCGGTGAGTGGCAACAACGTCACCATCGCGGCAAACAACGGCACTGTTGTAAATGGTATCGCCGACATATTCAGGCAGACCGAAGCAAACGCTTATGCCCTCAACCTCCCGAATTACACGAGCGGCAGCATCGCCAACACGGCGCCTGAGTCCGCTATGCAGCAAGAGATCTTCCGGAGGGTAGCCGGACAGCGTAAGCTCAGGAAAGACAATCAGATCGGCACCCAGCTCGTCGCGAGCCCGGCTTGCAGCAGCAATCAGACTATCGGTATTACGATCGATCGCGCCGACGCGGGTATCGCTCTGCGCCAGCGCAATCTTCACTCCAGTGCCTTTGCAATTGCCTCGCCAAGATCTGCCAGGGAGCGGACCGTACCAACGCCCGCACGCTCAAGTGCCGCGAATTTCTCTTTGGCCGTCCCCTTCCCGCCAGCCACTATCGCCCCCGCATGCCCCATGCGTTTGCCTGGCGGCGCCGTGACACCTGCTATATAGCCAACGACTGGCTTGGTTACGTGCGCGGCAATGTATTCGGCAGCAGCCTCTTCATCAGATCCGCCGATCTCGCCAACCATGATGATGCCGTCAGTTTCGGGGTCGGCCTCGAATAACTCCAGGCAGTCGACAAAATTCATGCCGCGCACCGGGTCGCCACCGATGCCGACACAGGTCGATTGTCCAAGCCCACCCGTTGTCGTTTGCGACACCGCTTCGTACGTCAAAGTACCCGAGCGAGAGACAATGCCAATGCGGCCAGGCTCGTGAATCGCACCCGGCATGATGCCAATCTTGCATTGTCCCGGCGTAATTATGCCCGGACAATTCGGGCCGATCAGACGGCAATCGAGATCGGACAATACGGCATTGACTCTAACCATGTCGAGCACGGGAACGCCTTCGGTAATACAGACGACGAGCTCAACACCAGCATCAGCCGCCTCGAGTATCGCATCGGCCGCAAATGGCGCCGGCACATAGACCATGCTAACGGTGGCGTCGGTCGCGTCTCTTGCCTCTCGCACCGTATTAAAGACCGGCAGGCCGAGATGCTCCGATCCGCCACGACCCGGCGTAACTCCGGCAACGACCCTGGTGCCGTATGTGATGCACTGTTCAGTGTGAAACGTGCCCTGACGACCCGTCAGGCCCTGGCAAATAACCTTGGTGCTGGCGTCAACGAGAATGCTCATTCGCCCGCTCCCGCCAGCATGACGACCTTCGATGCCGCGTCGGTCAGACCGTCTGCTGCGACAATCTCGAGCCCACTTTCTGCCAGCAGTGCTTTCCCTTGCTCGACGTTTGTCCCCGCAAGCCGCACGACAACCGGCACCCTGACGTCGGCCTTCCTGATTGCGGCGATAACGCCCTCTGCGATCAAATCGCAGCGGACGATACCACCGAAAATATTCACGAGAATTGCCCTGACATTCTGATTCGTAAGGATAATCTTGAACGCCTCCTCTACTTGCTCGGCTGTGGCACCGCCGCCCACATCGAGAAAATTGGCAGGCTCCCCACCATGCAACTGAATCAGATCCATCGTCGCCATCGCGAGCCCGGCACCGTTGACCATGCAAGCGATATCACCATCGAGTGACACGTAGTTCAGGTCATGCTCGTGCGCACGTCGTTCCCGTTCGTCCTCCTGAGCCGCGTCCCGCATGCTCGCAAGATGCTGCTGGCGAAACAGCGCGTTGTCGTCAACGTTAACCTTGGCATCAAGTGCAAGCACGTGACCGTCTTTGGTCACGATCAGCGGATTGATCTCAACAAGACCTGCATCGCATTCATGAAACAGTTTGACCAGTGCATGCAGAATTTCTTTCAGCTCCGCTTGCTGCTGTTTGTCGAGTTCAAGACCAAATCCGAGCTCACGGCATTGATAATCTTGCAAGCCAGCGGCCGGATGTACGTGTACCGTAATAATTTTTTCCGGTGACTCCTCGGCGACTGCCTCAATGTCCATGCCGCCAGCCGAAGACACCATGATCACGATTCGCTCCGTACTGCGATCGATAAGCAGACTCAGATAGAGCTCGCGCGCGATATCTGAGCCACACTCGACATAGACTTGGCTGACTGGCAAGCCCTCAGCACCGCTCTGGTGCGTCACCAGACGCCGGCCCAACATCGCCTTGGCGTGCTCTTCAACCTCGGCAGTACTCTTAGCAAGCTTCACGCCGCCGGCCTTGCCGCGGCCACCGGCATGGACCTGTGCTTTGACAACCCACAGATCGCCACCAAGAACGGAAGCAGCACGGGCAGCTTCTGACGGACTTAGCGCTACGCGGCCATCCGGGATTTGGATGCCGTACTCGGCAAACAGTGCTTTCGACTGATACTCGTGTAGGTTCACTAGAATCCCTTCGCAGTGAGGAACGGGCACCGTATTTTCCTCGAAATCGCCAACTCACGTAAAGATCGAAGCGGTTCGGGTAGAATCCGGTCCCATGTCTGCAAGCGTCGCGCCCGACTCGATGCCGACCGAATCGGGTCTGAGGCCAGATTTGCAGCCCATCCAGGGCGAATTCTCGTGGCGGGTACTCGGCCTGCTCAACGCCTTTCGCCTGTTTATCGCCTTCGTATTGTTGGCGACATTCACCATTGTCCGTGATCCGGGTGTCATCGGCGAGGTTGATCCTGGGGTAGCTGGCCCGGCACTCGTTAGCCTGCTCTTGTTTGCCATCATTGAAATACTGCTCATTCGCCGCCGCTGGCCAAGTGTGCTCGGGCAGATCTACCTCCAATTTGGCTTTGATCTGGTGACAATCGTTTTGTTGATGCATGCGAGCGGAGGCATCGAGAGTGGCCTCGGCGGACTGCTCGTAGTCTCCATCGGCACACTGAGTGTGCTTGCCGCTCTCGACCAGGCATTACTGCTCGCAGCATTAACCACTTTCGTATTGCTTAGCGAACAGACGCTCGCCTACTTGCTCCGCTATAACGATATCGCTGAGTTCGGGGCGACCGGCATCCTTGGTGCCGTAATCTTCGTCATCACAGGTATTGCACAGTTAGCCAGAAATCGCATCGTCGAAACCGAGGCGTTGGCAGCGCAACGTGGCGTCGACCTGCAAAATCTCGTGGAGCTGAACGAGTACATTATTCGGCACTTGCGCGAGAGCATCGTAGTCGTAGACAAGGACGATCAAATCCGACTCCTCAACGGGTCGAGCGCATCGCTCCTGGGAATAGGCGAGGACGTCCGTGGCCGTCTGCTTCAGGATATGGTGCCAGCCCTAAGCGATCGCCTGAAAGCCTGGCGTGATGGCGACGATAAGAATACCGAATCAGCTTTCGCGCTGGAATCGGATGAGACGGATGCCAGGCTTCAACCGCATTTCGCCAAGCTAGGTGGCGATCGTCACGACGGCGTCGTCATTTTTCTCGAAGATACGTCGCTGATCTCCGAGCGCGTTCAGCAGACCAAGCTCGCAGCACTCGGTCGTCTAAGTGCAAGTATTGCACACGAAATTCGCAACCCGCTGGGAGCGCTGAGCCATGCCGGCCAACTGTTAGCTGAATCGGAAAATATGGGGCCAGACGACCAGCGCCTGACCGACATCATTCGCGTGAATTCGCAACGTGTCAGCCGAATCGTCGACAGCGTATTGGCGCTGTCAAAGAACGACACCATTGAGCCAGAAAAAATTGAACTTAGGCGATGGGCCCATGACTTTGCGGACGAGTTTACAAAGACGCAAGAGCTGTTTGAAGGTGCCGTCGCATTGCGCGAGGACTCGTCGGATCTTGAAATCGAGATGGATCGCACTCACTTGCACCAGGTTGTCTGGAACCTGTGTGACAACGCAGTCAAGTATGCAAGCGCAACTGCTGGCGCAATCGCGATCGAGCTGCTTTGTGGCACGCTCGAGTCTAGCGGACGGCCTTATCTCGACGTTATCGACTCGGGTCCCGGTATCGATCCCGGAATGATCGAGCAGATTTTTGAACCCTTCTATACGGCTCAGCCTGGCGGAACAGGTCTGGGCCTTTACATCTCGCGTGAACTCTGCGAACGAAACAGGGCAAGCCTGCGCTACATCGCGAGACCCGAGGGCGGCAGTGTGTTCCGAATCATCTTTTCGGATCCCAATCGTTGGAGTGGCGACTGATCACCAGCGATCAGCAATTTACCTTCTGGCCGCGAGGTAAAGCGAGCGTCCGTTTGCCAACTGCTGAGTCAGTTCGATGGAGAATCGCTGCGCCAGCGCGGCCTCGAATGCTGGCTTTTCGACGTCTCCAAATAGCGCATCACGTCCCCGGGATAGACGTTGAAACATCGGGTCTGATAACGGCACATGCTCGATGAGTACGCAATCGCTCGTCAATTCTCGAGCGAGGTCCAGAATCCGATCGACTGGAATGCCTGCGATCGCTCGCAAGTGATGTATGACTGCCAGCAGCAGCACGAGGTCAAAGCGGCCCGTCGCCCGGTCCATCAATGGCGCCGTCTCCTCATTGCACCATCCACAGGCAGGCGTAGGACGCGCAATGTCCCCCACCATAGCCAGCACGTTGGATCTGTCGCCTTGAGATTCGAGAAAAATGCGATTAACGGCAGCCTCGTCCGAATCGATCGCAACGACTTTCGACGCCGAGCCGAACATTCGACTAAATTCCCCGGTATTCGCACCGACATCGAGCACCCACCGGGGTTTCACTCGCTGCAAAACACATTCAACGAAATCGTGCTTTTCAGCGACGTCCGCATCTGCATAGTGCTTGCGCGTCCGCGTGTAATCCTGCCACATCGAGCCAGACTGGTCGCGAACAGCACGGGCGATCTTGCGTACCTTTTTGAGGTTGGCTCTAAAGGTTCGCTCCAATACATATCGCGCCTGAGTGTCATTCTTCATCGGCTCGGGATCGGTTCGAGTACGGTTGCTTTGGCGCCGGGTTAGCATGGCCGGCATCGTCACAGACCTTAGTAGCGACGGCTTGATCCACTTGCGCATGCCGAGCATCCGATCCAGCGTTTCGTGCCCTATCCCGCGCGCCGGGTCCTGAAGCGACCAAGAAATTGGGATGCCCGCCTCGAGATTTGCGATTAGTGGCAACAGGAATGTGCGCTCGAACTGATCTTGAGCGGTCCAAATATAGGCTCCTTCCGGCCGTCTGATGATCGATGGAACATCGACGAGAATAGGCGTTGTTGCATTGAATAAGATGTTGGCTGGCGTCGCATCCTTGAGCAAATAGCCCCCCGACAATAACTCCAGGCACAGGGTCGAAGTGAACTCGGCTGCCCTCGCAAGCATCACGGGCGACCACTCTACCGGATAGACCACAAACGGCACGAGATCGTGCTCGTACCGAACATCTCCGGCACCCTCGATATTCGTTTCAGCCGTCTGGAAATCAGATGGCCGCGTACCGATCAATTTTCCCGAAGCGAGCAGACTCTGAATAAAGAAGTCGTCGAGCAATCTTGAGAAACTCTCGGCGGATGCCCGTCGGACAGTTCGAATAACCTTGTTCTCGTCGATGGTGACAGACGCGTCGGGATCGCGGAAGCTCGAACTCGTTCTCATCAGTCTCTATCGGAGTGATCTACCGGCATCGTCTCGGAATCTGCCGATTCGAGTGCAGGGTCGGCGACACGGCGGAAGCCGAGCTTTTCAGCGATCCATATCCGTATGCTCCTCAAATAGAAGAGCGCCGAAGCAAACAACGCACCAGCGACTTGCAGGATCATGGTACCCGTGCCGGGATCGATGTAGGCAAAGGCCGTCGACACCAGCGCAAGATTGACCGCACAGCTGAGACCTATGATTCCTGTGCCGTGGCGCGAAGATCGGATGATAACCCGGATGAGTGACGACCTTTCGGGCACGCCCTTTCCGTATGTCATATTCAACCTCATATCTAAACCCTTGATTGATTAAAAATTGACTTCCTCGAAGTTAAACGGCCGAAGATATTCTGAGAAATACAGTCGACTCTCGAGGATTGGAAGCTCCGTATCAAAGTACTCGTTCAATATTCTTCGAAAATAATTTACGGGCGTCTCACCGTCCGGTATCAAGTCATGCTCCACGCCAGGCGCATAAATGGCTGCGAAATTCGCAAACCGAATGGATCGCCTTTCGTCTTCCCCCAAATCTCTTTTGAGATTGGGACCGTGATCTGAATGTATGAGAATGATTGGCGGCCGTATGGAGTTCTTGAGAATCTGGGATACAGCCTCAACGACCATCCTGTTGACATGCATGAGCTGGTCGATATACCCAGACTTGTCCTCCCAAAGCTGCGACCTGAAATCAAACTGATTCGCTATAGTCGCATCGTGCAAAATACGGCCCTCACGATCAAACAAATACGGATGATGAGGCATGACGAAGTGGGAAAATACGAATTTAGGCTTGCTGCTCGAAGGTAGCGTAGCCAGCGTCTCAAAATTGGTCGCATGACAACTTGCCAGGTTTGCACTTGCACGGGCACTAAGCGCCCTTAGCCAACTCGCCTCCGCAATTGCTCGAAAATATTCGTTCGTAAAGAGGCTCGTGCTGCACGAAAGAAACGTATCAGCATGGGGATTGACTCGCGTTGCCCCCCAAGTCGACTGTAGGTGAATGTACTCATACCCGATTTCACCAAGGAATGTAGCAACAGAGTTATTCCGAATTGCCTGGTATGACGGATGCCTATCTACCGAACCGGGCAGGATCGGTCCATCCAGTACGCTCGTCAGATAATCCATGTTGAGCGTAGAGGCGAGCGAAAGAAACGTCCAGTAGTAATTGGAGTTGCCGCCCCGGACAGTCGAAAATCCGGCCCGTCTCAACTCGCCGAGAAAAGAGGAGTTGTCGAATCCGTAATATTCGGAGAGCACATCTTCGCGGGCGTAGCCGTCCAGCACAATATGATAGATGTCCGGAGGCTCTAGTGGCTGGATGTTAACCGCCTGGGAGAAATCTGGCCGCCTTTGCGATGCCACCGCACCGGATCGATCGGCCAGCACAACCTGAACCAATGGAATTGCAACAAGGATTGCCGCAATGACGTTCAACGGGCGACATAGCTGATAACTCGGATAGCGCCAGACCTTCGCAATGAGCACGATGCAGGCCACCAGCAGAAGAAGCCAGATTGATGAAAGTACCATCGGCAACTGAAGCGCGAGCGTGACCGCATCGTCGGTATCTACGACTCCTGATTTGCCCATCAGATAGCTCTCAACCAAAGCGCTCGCGGGTCCGTAAGCGTAAAATGCCACCACCGTCGCGAGGCCTGCGAGGGAAGCCTTATGCCAGCTGCCAAGGAGAAAACGGTAGACAACAATTGAGGCGGTCGTGACGCCGATCGCAATCGATATGGCCCATAACACCCATAGAGTCTCTATTTGGCCTACGTTACTCGTCGACAGGGAGAGGATCGGGAACACGGCTGCGAGCCATGGATAGATGGGTATTCGTGCAACTATTGACATACGATTCATCGCTGACTTACTGGTGCTCATCAGTCACGATTGGCATCGGAACGACCGGTCGCTTTCTAACCTGACTAAAACGGCTCTCGAGAGCGGTCCATAACCGGTAAAGCATGGGATCGTCGATCGCCGTAGGCGGTTGGTCGAGCCAATCGGTGACCCCACGCTGCGGATCGTAATATACGATATGCTGTTCTTTGTAATTCGCAGCCGGAAGGGTAGCCAGGATCGTTCGATCCAGCTCCGCGGCATATTGTCGCTTTGCAAGAATTTCATCCAGGAATTCGGCGCGAACGTGAACCAGGTTCGAGTCTGGGTCGATGCGATATTTGTCGGCAGCCTTATCGATTGCACTCGACGTCAGCATCGTACCGGGTGATATGCCCGGTGGATTGAATTCCGTTTCGAGAAAACGAATTCTGTTTGCGATCTCCGTCGAAACTTGTCCTTGATTATTCAGGAAAGGCAAGAGCGACTGTCCATCGAACGATTGGTTCTCGTTCAAGTCGAGAATGTCGAGTATGGTTGGTGCGAGATCTTCGAGAGTGACGGGCACTGAAAAGACCTCACCGCGACCCGACGCAATCAGGTCGTTGCCGTACGTGCGCATGCCGAGAATGACATTGTATTGATCTGCTGAAAAAACATGCGTCCCGTGACCGAATAGCGGATCGGTCTTGAGCGTCCCATCGTGCGACTCGTCTAGCTGAGCCAGCGGCGACTCCTCACCCAGCGATTCGCCATGATCGGAAAGTACGACAACGATAGCGTTCTTCAACGCGCCCTTGTCGTCAAGCAAAACCATTAGCCGCTTGAACTGCTGATCTACACGCTCGACAGCAAGCTCATATCTAAGCCGAGTGCGCTGCTCCTTCGTCAAACGTCCATTACCGGGATTCTCCTCACCAGGATACGTCGCCCACGTGTATGGCCAATGAGTCAGAGTGAAATGGACAGCGAGCATTGTCAGTTCATCAAAGTCAACGCCAGACTCAATGCGTTCGATAAACGTATCCGGATTGTAGATATTGGCAGCGGCCCTGTTGGCATAGCCATAGGGAAAGAGCCAGCCCCCAACGAATGTATTGACGGTGATGTTGGCCAGAGGCGTGTCGGCAAAAAATCCTAGCAAAAAATCCGCGGCTCCCATTCTCGGTGCCAACATCTCGTCAAATCCGTAGGACGTATCCAAGTTGGAAAACCGAACTTCATCTATCGCGTATACCGTTCGATAGCCATTCTCTGCCAAGACCGAAGGCAGTGTTCTTCCTTCGTTAATCAGTTCACGCGGCAATAGATTGACAAACGCACCTGTCGTATGCGGATGCCGCCCGGACACAATCGAAACCCACGCCGGGAAGGTTCTTGCAAGTGGCGTGTAAGCATTGGAGAAGGAAACTGACTCGTTGAAGAATTCATCGATCGCCGGCGTCCATTCTTGTTCTGTATTTTGCACGAAGTCGGTACGCAACGAGTCGATGCCGATCAGTATTATGTGGGGCCGATCGAACTCAGCATTGCCGCCTGCGCCACCAACAACATCAATGGCGGGCAAGGCAGCACCCGCCGCCAGGCAGGCAGCAGCCCCGATCCAGACTACCCTCGATCGCAACCGATCGCCGAATCCTCGAAATACTGCAATGACGACGACCGAGAGAAGGGCGGCTGTAAGCACCACACTCACGATCGAAAATACGGAAACCCCTCCGATGATCGCTTGGGCGATGTGATCGTACGGGTTGCCAAGCGAGGTCCTCGGGTACCAATAGGCGTTGGCCGTCATGATCCAGATGACAAAGACGACAAACCAGAATACCGCAAGCACGCGCTGCGAATTCGGGCAATCAGCCCAGGCTACCAACGTCACGCGCGCCATGACCCAGGAGGCAACGGCCAACAGCGTATGGAGCAATACCAAAGCACCGACGAACTGAATTACCTCGAATCCGAGCCGAGTGCCCCAGATCGATTGCTCAAGGATGGCCTCCATCACAGCCCCGCCCAGCAGCGCCGAACCAGCGTCGCCGATGACTCTGACGAAAGAGGCGGCCATGAACACGACGCTCATAGCCCAAACAAAGAACAGGCCGTCCAGTCTTCTGCTAGTACGTGCGCGACGCATCGCTATCCTCTCGTGACCGGAACCAGGAAGGCGCCGAACCAGGCTCAATTTATACGATGTGTGTCCAACCGCGTCCGTGAACCAGATCGCACTGGCCAGAGGTCCAACAACAACTAGATTACGCCAATCACGTGGCCGAATCGTGGAACCATTCCGGTACAGGCATCGAATTCTGGCTAGAATGCTGCTGCTGGATCCCGAGCTTGCGACACATCACAGGCAATGAAACCCACCGCTCTCGTAGTCGACGACGAACCAGACATCTGCGAGCTCTTGTCCATGACACTGGAACGGATGGACATCTCGACCCGCACCTGCGCTGATGTCACGAGCGCCAAGAGGATTCTGGTCGCCGAGGACCTGGACCTTTGTCTCACCGATATGAGGCTCCCCGACGGTGACGGGCTCGAACTCGTCGAGTGGATGCAGGACAAAGCACCAGCCACACCGGTGGCCGTTATCACGGCGCACGGTAGCGTGGAAACGGCGGTTAAGGCACTTAAGCTCGGGGCCTTCGATTTCGTATCCAAACCACTGGACCTGAACGACCTGCGCAAGCTCGTGACCGCCGCGCTCAAGCTCAAAGGCACGAGTCCACCGCGCACTGAGAGTGCTGATCGTTTGATCGGTCGATCCGAGGTCATGTCAGTGCTGCGCAAGATGATCGGCAAGGTTGCGCGCAGCCAGGCTCCGGTGCATGTCTCCGGAGAATCGGGCACCGGCAAGGAACTCGTCGCGCGCATGATCCATGAATCGGGCCCGCGAGGCGACGGGCCCTTTGTCGCCATCAATTGCGGCGCGATTCCTGCAGAACTCATGGAGAGCGAGTTCTTTGGTCACAAGAAAGGGAGCTTTACCGGCGCCGTCAGCGACAAAACCGGTCTCGTCCAGACAGCTGAGGGTGGCACCCTGTTCCTGGATGAGGTCGCGGATCTGCCTCTGAGCATGCAGGTCAAGCTGCTGCGCGTCATCCAGGAAAAGTCGATCCGGCGGGTCGGCGAGAATACCGAACGTGCCGTCGATGTGCGCATCCTGAGTGCAACCCACCGGGACCTGGCAAGCCTCGTCGAGGAGAGCAGATTTCGCGAAGACCTTTACTATCGAATCAATGTCATTGAGCTGAAGGTGCCACCGCTAAGGGTTCGAGGTGAGGACATTCTGCTGCTCACCCACCATATCCTTTCGCGAAATGTCGGTCCGGCGCACGATACCGTTCCGACGATGACGCCCGCGGCTCAATCCGCACTTCTCGACTATTATTTTCCGGGCAACGTTCGCGAGCTCGAGAACATTCTCGAGCGCGCGAAGACGTTATGCGCCGGCGATGTCATCGATATCAGCGATATTCAGCTGCGCCAGATCCCGGACAAGGAAGAGGCGGCCGAGATTGCTACCGAGACAACCGCGGCACAGGCCACGAGCCTACCGCCCGGATCGCTCGGCTCCCAGCTTGAGGACATCGAACGCGATGCGATCATCAAGGCGCTGGAACAGACCCGATACAATAAAACCAAGGCTGCCAAGATTCTCGGCATCAGCTTTCGGGCACTGCGTTACCGCATTAAGAAGCTGAATATCGAATAGCATGAGGCCGCTGCACCCAGACTGCCGCTTTTTGTCAGTTTCTGACGCTTTTGCCGCTTCGCACCGCGGCCGGCCAACGGCAATATGTTCAATGGACCTCGGCCCGCCCGGCGCCGGTTAGCCCGGAAACCCCGCTACTTGGGCGTTCTTAACATAGTCAGCTCCCCTCCGGCACGGGGGTTGCGATTCTGGCACGGGGTTTGCAGATACTAGGGTAGATGCGATCCGTCGCTATCGACGAAAGATTTTCGAAAACCGCCAAGAGGAGCTTCCAAATGAACAAAGTCCAACAGGGTTTCACACTGATCGAACTGATGATCGTTGTGGCCATCATCGGCATTCTGGCCGCTATCGCGATTCCAGCCTATCAGGATTACACGATACGGGCCCAGGTATCTGAAGGTATGAATCTCGCCGCTGCTGCGAAAACAGCAGTCGCCGAGACCTATCTGAACCGCGGTACAGGCCCGGCCAACCGCGCGGGCGCCGGCATGTCAGCCAACGGCACCGATACCCAGGGCAAATACGTCGCAAGCGTAGATGTCACCGATAGTGAGATCATCATCCGCTACGGCAACGATGCGCACGCCAACATCACCGGGGACGACCTCGTTTTGACGCCATTCCTGACGGTTGACGAAAGCGTCGTCTGGCGATGCGGACTAGGGGCCGATCCTACCGGCTTATCGGCGATGGATGCCGACACCGGCGGGACCGCCACGGATCTCGTTGCGCAGTACCTGCCGTCAGCCTGCCGTCCGTAACATCTTAGACTGAGTCTAAGCTATTTGAGAAAGCCTCCGCCTCCGGCGGGGGCTTTTTCTTATGGGGCGAAATCACGTCTAGGCGGCGCCCTTCGACATCCCGACACCAACACCGCGAAATCCCCTGTGATAAGTTAAATCTCCGTCACAAAAGGAGAAGTGGGAAGTTGACAGTTTTGGCCTCAAACAGTGAAAGTATGAGGCTCCCTGCCAGCAACAATGAGTAGCCACATCCACCACCTATGGCCGTAACTGCACCCGAAAGATCCCTGTCCGGCTTACCGAGGAGACTGGTCCAGGACGGCATCGTGACCGAGGAGAACCTCGTAGACGCGATGTCCAAGGCCCAGAAGGGCAACAAGAGGCTCGTTCCTATCCTCGTTGCCGAGCAAATGGGCGAACCGCGGCGAATCGCGGTCGCTGCAGCGCATGAGTTCGGGGTGCCTCTGCTGGATCTTGACGCGATCGAGCTCGATCTTGATATCGTGCGGCTGGTCAGCGAGAAACTGCTTTCAAAACATCGTGTTCTCCCCTTGTTGCAACGCGGCAAGCGTCTGTATATCGCCGTCGGTGATCCAACAAACCTGCACGCACTCGACGAAATCAAGTTTCAGACGACACTCAGGATCGAGCCCGTCGTCGTGGAGCAGGACAAGCTCGAGGAGCGTGTCAGTCGTGCGATCGAAGCCATCGACACGACGATGTCTAGCTTCGATGACGACGACTTTGACATTGAGAACCTCGAAGTCACCGGCGGTGAGGAGGAGGAAGGACCCGAAATCACGAGCGCCGACGTCGAAGACGCGCCCGTCGTCAAGTTCGTCAACAAGGTCATGCTTGATGCGATTAAGCGAAACGCCTCGGACATTCATTTCGAACCTTACGAAAAATATTACCGGATCAGGCTGCGCCAGGACGGAATCCTCGACGAAATTGCCCGTCCGCCGATCGCGCTGGCACTCAAGGTTGCTGCCCGCCTGAAGGTCATGGCGAGGCTCGACATTGCTGAGCGCCGCGTCCCACAGGACGGACGCATCAAGATGAGGCTGTCGAGGAATCGTGCGATCGACTTCCGCGTCAACACCTGCCCTACGCTCCACGGCGAGAAGGTCGTTTGCCGCCTGCTCGATCCATCGAGCGCACAGATGGGCATCGACGCACTCGGCTACGAAGAAGAACAAAAGAAGATCTATACCGAGAACCTGAACAAGCCATACGGCATGATCCTGGTCACTGGCCCAACGGGCAGCGGTAAGACAGTTTCGCTTTATACCGGTATCAATCTTCTCAACACGGAGAACCGGAACATATCGACTGCCGAGGACCCAGCCGAAATCAACCTGGCCGGTATCAACCAGGTCAACGTGAATCCCAAGGTCGGCCTAACTTTCGCATCAGCCCTGCGCGCATTCCTGCGTCAGGATCCAGACGTCATCATGGTCGGTGAGGTTCGCGACCTGGAGACTGCCGAGATTGCAATCAAAGCGGCCCAGACTGGTCATCTCGTACTTTCAACTCTGCATACGAATGACGCACCCAAGACGCTGACACGCCTGGTAGACATGGGCGTCAAGCCCTACGCGATTGCGAGCACGGTCAGCCTCATCATCGCTCAACGCCTGGCTCGCAAGCTCTGTGACAATTGCAAGGAGCCGATCGACATACCGGCCGAGGCACTGCTCAAGGAAGGCTTCAAGCAAACGGACATCGACGACGGTCTGACTGTGTTTACGGCCAAAGGCTGCAAGCAGTGCAAGTCAGGCTACAAGGGACGAATCGGAGTCTTCCAAGTCTTGCCCGTGACTGATCAGATCGGCCGCATCATTATGGAAGGAGGCAACTCTATGCAGGTTGCCGAACAGGCCAAGGCGGACGGGGTTCCCGATCTCCGGGCTTCCGGTTTACGCAAAGTCAAGGATGGAGTTACGAGCTTGGAAGAAGTCAACAGAGTTACAATCGACTGAGTGTTCAGGCGCCCGATTCAACCCGTTACCCTTCGGGAGACGCTAACAGATGGCTGAATTAGCTGCGATCAATCAAATCCCCTTTACCTGGGAAGGAACCGACCGAGCGGGCAAGAAGGTCAAGGGCAAGGTCATTGCGAGCAATGAGGCGGCGGTCCGTACAGAGCTCAGGCGCCAGGGTGTCGTTGCGACCCGCGTGCGCAAACAGAGCAGACTGTTCCAGGCCAAGGGTAAGGTCACACCGGGCGATATTGCGATTTTCTCGCGTCAGCTCGCGACGATGATGAGCGCCGGTATCCCACTCGTGCAGTCGTTCGATATTGTCGGCGCCGGTCACGAGAACCCAGCGATGCAGAAGCTCATTCTCGCTATCAAAGGCGATGTCGAGGGTGGTACCGCGCTGGCTAAAGCGTTATCCAGGCACCCGCTTCATTTCGACGATCTCTTCGTCAATCTCGTCAGTGCCGGTGAACAGGCCGGTGCGCTCGAAACCCTGCTCGACAAGATTGCGACCTACAAGGAAAAGACTGAGGCGATCAAGAAGAAGGTCAAGAAGGCACTCTACTATCCAGCCGCTGTTGTCGTAGTCGCGTTCATCGTCACGGCGATTCTCTTGATCTACGTCATTCCCGAGTTTGAAACGCTGTTCACGGGATTCGGTGCCGATCTTCCGGCCTTTACGCGCTTTGTCATCGATATCTCGGTCTTCGTTCGCTCCCAGGGGTGGATCATCGCTATCGCCATAGCGGCCGCTATCAGCGCATTCATCTATTTCAAGAAGCGCTCGCGCGCCATGCGGCACTTTCTGGATCGGGCCGTGCTTCGGGTGCCGGTGATCGGACCCATCCTCAACAAATCAGCGATAGCACGTTACGCCCGCACGCTGTCGACTACCTTCGCTGCCGGCGTACCCCTCGTCGAGGCGCTCGAGTCGGTTGCGGGTGCAACTGGAAATATCGTCTACGAGGTTGCGGTACTTCAGATGCGAGACGAAGTGGCGGCTGGTCAGCGCCTGCAAAAAGCAATGGAAAACACCGACCTCTTTCCCAACATGGTCAATCAGATGGTTGCGGTCGGCGAGGAATCGGGCTCTCTGGACGATATGACCAGAAAAGTTGCAGACTTTTACGAAGAAGAAGTTGATAACGCTGTCGACAGCATGTCGAGCCTTCTGGAACCCCTGATCATGGCCGTGCTAGGTGTGCTCGTCGGCGGCCTGGTCATAGCCATGTATCTGCCGATTTTCAAGATGGGCGCAGTCGTCTGACGACGCCGCTTTGGAGATCTTCCAGATCTGGCCTCCCGCCCTGATCGTCGCGAGCTTAGCGCTCGGACTCATTGTCGGCAGCTTTCTCAACGTCGTCGCCTTCAGACTACCGCTCATGATGCAGCGAGCCTGGCAGGCTGAGACGGCTGAGGCCGATGGCTCACCACCACCTGATGAGAAACGCTTCGACCTGGCCTGGCCCCGGTCCCATTGTCCCGATTGCAACCATCCCATCTCCGCGATCCAGAACATCCCGGTCCTGAGCTACATTCTGCTCAAGGGACGCTGTGCACACTGCAAGAAAGCTATATCGCTACGTTATCCCGTGATCGAAGCCTTCACTGCGCTCGCCAGCGTAGTCGTCGCCTGGCGCTTCGGCGCGACCTGGGCGACGCCAGCAGTACTTGTCATGACCTGGTTTCTGGTCGCCATGTCGCTAATCGATCTCGACCACAAGCTCTTGCCCGACAGCATGACGCTGCCTCTCCTTTGGATCGGCATGCTACTGGCACTCGTCGAAATAGGCGGTGCACCGATACTTGCCGGCCTCGATATCCGCTCGAGCGTCATCGGCGCTGCCGCAGGATATCTCAGCCTCTGGACTGTCTATCAGCTCTTCAAGCTGGTGACCGGCAAGGAGGGCATGGGCTACGGTGACTTCAAGCTGCTTGCGGCATTGGGTGCTTGGCTCGGCTGGCAGCTGCTGCCCCTCGTCATCGTTCTCTCTGCTGTCGTCGGCTCTGTCGTTGGCGTCTCCCTGATTTTGACAGGTCGGCGATCCAGTCAGGCCCAGATTCCTTTTGGCCCCTACCTCGCAGGCGCGGGCTGGCTCGCACTTCTCTACGGCCGGGATATCATGGCCTGGTATTTGAACCTAACAGGATAACTGTGCTGCGCATTGGCCTGACCGGAGGCATCGCCAGTGGCAAATCGACGGTGGCCAGGATGTTCGCCGAGCTCGGTGTCGAGGTCATCGATACAGATGAAATCGCCCACCAGCTCGTCGCTCCGGGCAGCCCCGCCCTCGCGGCCGTGATCGAGGCTTTTGGCCGCACCATCCTCACTGAGGACGGTGCGCTTGATCGGCCCCAGATGCGCCGTATCGTTTTTGCTGACAGTGACAAACGCCGCCGGCTGGAGACGATCCTTCATCCGTTAATTCGCCAGGCTGCACTCGCCAAGGCCGCTGCAAGCGACGCTGTCTACGTCATACTGGTCGTTCCTTTGCTGTTCGAAACCGGATTTGACCAGCTCGTGAACCGCACGCTCGCCATCGATTGCCCGGAAATACTGCAGATCGAACGACTCGTCGATCGCGATAACGTGAGTAAGGAAGAGGCCCAGGCGATGATAGCCTCACAGCTGAACCGCCAGGAGAGGCGAGCGGCGGCCGACGATGTCATTGATTCGAGCGGCACGTTGGCGACAATCCACAGCAGGGTCTTTGAACTCCACGAGCAATACTTGGACTTGAAGCAAAATTGCCCGGACGACGAAGGTCGCGCAGAATAGCGCGATGGTTGAGTCGTCTCAGAATCGGGCTGAGGCTGGAACAGAGAGCCGTCTTATCGCGTTCGAGCAACCGCTCAGTGAGCGCATGCGGACGTTTCTGCGCGTCGAATTCCTGTATAGACAGGCCCTGCTGCACTCCAGGCGTGAAACCGAATACGGGACACGCGCGGCAGTCGCAAGCCTGCTCGAAATTCTCGCAATCACTGGCCGTGGCGATATCCGTGCCGATGCCCTGAAGGGGCTCGATCGGCACATTCTCAGGCTCAACCATTACCAGCAGAGTCCGGGAATCGATTCTGAACGTCTGACCCGCTTGCTGGCCGACGTTGACGCGACCCGACAGCGATTATCGGCAGCGGGCAAGCAATTCCTTGCTCCATTGCGCGACAGCGAGTTTCTGAATGCGATTCGTCACCGCAGCTCGATTCCAGGCGGCACCTGCATGTTCGACTTGCCTGACTACGGCTACTGGCTGCAATTACCCGGTACCGAGAGAACCGGGCAACTGAAACGCTGGCTCGACCAGCTAAAGCCCCTGTGCGACTCGATCGACCAGATCCTCTGGCTGACGCGCGAAGCGAGCACGCCTGCGAGACAGGTCGCACCGGGTGGGCTCTATAACCATAGTCTCAGCAAGGGTGAAAACGTCGAACTCGTCCGGGTTCTGGTATCGCATGAGGCAGGCCTGTATCCCGAGATCAGTGCGGGCCAGCATCGGTTTACGGTTCGGTTTGCGCAATGGCAGGGAACGGAGAATCGGGCACGGCAGGCAACTGAAGACGTGCCGTTCTTACTGGCACTGTGTTAGCGACAAGCCGCTTCAGGATCCACCGACACCGCAGCCTTGGTGTCTAGCGTAACCGTTTCCGGATGACGTCGACGATCGGTGCATCTGCGGGCAGTAGCGACTCTTCGGTGAGCTCAGTCGGATCAACCCAGCGCAGTGGCTGTCCCTCACAAGGTGTCACCTCACCCCGGTAGGCCAGAACCCACCAGACATCCAGCCGCACAGTTCGATCCGGGTATCGAAAGCTCTGCTCCACCAGGGGCTCAGCTGCATCGACGGCGATGCCGAGCTCCTCGAGCAGCTCCCGCTTCAATCCGGTCAACCGCGATTCACAGGCTTTGAGCTTGCCGCCCGGAAACTCCCAGCTGCCAGCCATGTGTTTGCCCTCGGGTCGGCGGCCGATCAGAATTCTTCCTGCCGGGTCCCGGACGACGCCGACAACTACGTCGATGGTGCTCCCCGCAAACGGCACTGCATTCAGCTTAGCCGTCCGTGGCACTGTTTGAATTTCTTGCCGGAACCACAGGGGCAAGGCTGATTGCGGCCTACCTTAGGCTGTTCGCGCACAAAAGGCGTGGCCGGTGTGCCGCCCTCCCCGGGTGGCTGGCTCGCGGCTTGCGGAGGTGCCTCAAGCCCGCCGGGTGGGCGTGCCGCGGCTGCCTGGGCCATCCCGGGTGCCTGAGCATGTTGAAAGCTCAGTGAGCCGGGGGCTGGTCTCGGTGCCTCGACGGCCTGGGCATCTTCCGGTCGGCGGATCGCAACCCTCGACAGCAGCGTGATCGTGTCGCGCTTCACGCGATCAAGCATGTCCGAAAACATCTCGAAAGCCTCGCGCTTGTATTCCTGCTTCGGATTTTTCTGGGCGAAACTGCGCAAGCCTATCCCTTGCCGCAGATAATCCAGCGCA
>Ga0255049_10000147_pt1 | contig 40657 bp, 48 predicted proteins | sample JV7_2_3_MG_FD_183615 | JGI IMG/M metagenome (GOLD analysis project Ga0255049, IMG submission 183615) | Seawater microbial communities from Jervis Inlet, British Columbia, Canada - JV7_2_3 | ecosystem: Environmental > Aquatic > Marine > Inlet | place: Canada: British Columbia | collected 2016-10-06 | reverse complement strand
GTGGGGCGCGGAGGTGGCTCCCCAGCCCATCCTGGGTCCGACGGGGACATCCAGTGGTCCACCGGGGTGGGTGGGGCCACGGACTCCGAGGCGGCCTTCAACTATGACGACACGGCGAACACGCTCCTCGTCGGTACGGTGACCGCCGAGGCCATCACCAATGAGGGCCCACTCTTGACCGTGGGCGATGGCGTGGACGAGGATCTAAAGATCAACTTCGACAGGCAGGCCTCCGGTGGTGACCCGTTCGTGGCGTGGAATGAGACGAACGACAATCTGGAGATAGACGTGGGTTCGGCCGTCCAAGACAACTTTGTTTACAATCTCGACATACTCCTCCCCCACCATGGCGCGGTCCAGGTCTACTCCGGGGGGGCGAGGGGTGGAACGATCCGGCCCATGGTCCGGATGATCGCGGAGGGGGCCACGGAGGCCCTGGCAAATCCCCCATGGTTGGAATTCGACAACACCAACGGCACAGGGAATGAAGTCTGGAACATGCGGCCCGAGAACTCTGACCAGTTCGTCCTCTACGAGGGGACTGCCGGGGATGCCGTGGCCTTCGACACCGGGGAGGACGCTGCACTATTCGAGATGGCCATGGCCTCGAAGGCGGCCCAGGCCCTGTCCGAGCCTGACACCACCCCCAGCATCAAGGGCGGGAACGTGTTCACGGTCCCGGCGAGCTCCTCGGACTTCATCACCGACCTGGACGATTACGCCACCAGTGGGTCTCAGCCGGTGTGGCTGATCTTCCTGGGTGGCTCCGCCACGGTAGACTGTAACGGTCCGACCATCTATTGCAACGGTGGGGGGACCTACAGCCCAGCGGCGAATGATTCCATGCAATGCGTCGAGGCCTCGGATATCTGGTATTGTCACTATTGAGGGGGTGACCGGTGAGAGCTCTAGCCACTGCGATGGTCTGCTTGCTGGCTGTCACGTGTGTGATGGCCGAGCCCGCCAAAATCGTGATTGTCCACCCGGACGTGGACAAGCACGATCCATTCGAGGATCCACCGGGCCACCTGAACCTCGGGACGGATCCCCTTACACAGGAGGCAATCGACGGACTCCTGGACGGAACCTTCTGGAAGGTACGATATCGTAGGTCAACCGCACCCTACCAGGATGCCTCTCTTAACCTGAAGGAATGCGGAACGGCCGTCTATAGGATCTGTTCGGACTTCGACCAGACGGAGACCCTTGGGTCGGTGGCCAGGTTCCGTGGATCTGGGTGTGAGGGGGTCTGCTCTCCGATCAAGTTCAAGGTCAGGGTCAAGGAGGCCACCCCGTGAACGACAGGAGAGACCAGAACCTATTTCTATTGGTCGGCCTGATCCTCCTGGTCCTCCTGGTCTCCTGCCAGGCCGAGGCCCCTGGTCCAGATGAGGCCCTCTGCCCCTGCCCCCACTTCCCGGAGATCATGGTCCCCTGTCATGAGGGGTTTGACGACTGCCCGGACGGGAGTGGCGGGGACCCCTGTACCTGCCCTGACGGGACGGTGATCGACTGCGATCTGTTCCATTGCCCCTGTCCCGTCTGCCCTACCTGCCCAGAGGGCCCCACATTCGAGCAGGGGCCCCAGGGGTCCCAGGAGAGTGACCAATGAAAAGATTCCTTAGAAAACGGCTGACCACCCTCGTCCTTACCGGGATCGCGGTCCCGTTCCTCCAGAAGTGGGGAGTCCCGGAGGACACGATCCAGTGGCTGATCGGGGCGGTGGGAGCTTGGATGATCTCCCAGGGCTGGTCCGACGGGAAGGCCATCGAGAACGGGAACAAAAAGGACTGAAGCCATGGCGAACCAGGGAGTAGACTCTGGGATCCTCCATAAGGCCTCTCTCCTGGCCGTGGGTGGCCTGGCTTGTTTCCTGGCCCTCCAGGTATGGCTCCAGCATGGAGAGATCGTAGCCCTCCACGAGAGGGTCCTGGTCCGGAAGGAAATCCAGGAGGAGATCCAGAAGGCCATCAAGGCCGAGGGGGAGTCCATCCGGGAACTGATCCGGACCATTCACTCCGGGGCCGCCCCGACAGGAGGCTGACCATGGAAAGACCGGCCCCTCCAGAAAACATCGTTGTACTATGGCTGGCCATCGGGTTACTGGTGGCCTTCGGTGTTGTCACCGTGGCGGGAATCGTCCAGGCTGGTGTGGGTGGCGGGACATGCTCCTACAAGCTCCATGTAGCCACGGCCTCCATGGCCCTGGCGGTCCATCGTATCGGGCCAGACAACCAGGACGAGGGGGCCAGGGACGCCGCCAGGGCCCTCCAGGTGGGTCTGGGGGAGTCCGGGCTGGAGTGTCGCTGGATCGAGGGGGCGGCCCCTCCTGAGTTCGCCTGCCGCTAGAGGACCGGGGCTCCGTCCGGCCGGACGTGTCGGAAGAAAACGACCGAATTGGTCCAGGTTCCGTCTGGCTTCCTGGCCATCCGGTGATGGTTCCCGAGGTCTCCCGACCTCCGCCGCCAGCCGTCCACCTCCAGGGCCGCCACAGCCTCCTCCATGGCCTCCTTGACGTCCTCCCGCCTGGTGTGCTCCGGAGGCCTACTGGCCCAGTCCGGCGGGAGAGAGACCACCTCCGTCTTGTTCTCGGCCGGCGGTGGTCCCGATGAGGTGCACCCCGTACCAGTCTGCCACGGCCTCCACGTCCAGGCCTCCCATCAACCTGGACATGGCGTCCGGGGAGATGTCCATCTCCAGGACGGTGGCCCGGCTGGTCCCGTCTGTGCCCCGGAGCTCCCACCTGTAGTCCGAGGTATGGCTGAGACGGATCCGACAGTGGCCCTCCTGGGCCTCGGACCACTCCGTGACCTTCCTGGTGTGATCGTAGTCTGGATCCTTGGGTCCCATTCGGCGTCGGCGGCCCATCACTTGGCCACCTTTCGACGCCGCCACTTACGGACCAGGGCCCCGGGAAACATCTCGTGTAAGCCCCGGCGGTGTTTGCGGTCCACCTGGGCCAGGGTCATCCCCTCGGGGACGGTCCCCTGGATGGGCTGGAACCACTCCACCCCGTTCCGGGAGATCGTATACTTCAAGGTGTAGGTCTCTGTCATGGCTTTCTCCTATCTGTAGGCCTGGACGTGCTCCTCGTCCACGGCCATGGAACACTGAAGGCTCCCGTCCGCACGGGCCTCTCCGATCCTGGTCTCCTCGGGCCGGAGCCACAGGAAAACGGACTTGGGGGGCCAGTCCTCGAAGGCCACCCAAACGTGGTCCTGTGACAGGGCCGGGCCCTCATACTCCCCCGCCAGGATCCCCTGGGGGGTCCGGATCAGGACGGCCTCTCCTGGTTTGAATTGGGTTCTGGTGGTCATGGCTTTCTCTGCTTGTTCCCTGGTGTGATACCTACAATATACACCCACGGCGGCCATCTGTCAAGGATCCATTGCAGATTAATCCGGCCTCCCCACGTCCCGGTGGTCCTCACAATAGGCCAACTGGTCGGCGGGCTCAGGGGCCTCGGCCTTCAGGGCCTCCAGTTGGGCCTCCAGGTCGTCCTGGTGCTCCCCGTGGAAGTCCGTCCCCCAGATCCCACTGTTCAGGGCGTCCTCGATCCGCTCCACCATGTCCTGGCGGCAGGCTTCACACTCGTAGGTCTTGGTCATGGCTTTCTCCTCTGTGTAGTATCGTAAAGATAGGTCCCACGGAGGAGGTCTGTCAAGGGTTAATTGCAGCACCTACCAAACAGGGCCACACACCTGGTATAGTTGAAACTCTCTGGGGGGCTACCATGACCATCACAAAGGACCATGACCGGCTTAACGCCATCGTGAATGACGAGTTCCCCAAGGCCATCGAGGCTATGGTGGCGGCGGCCGAGACCCATCTCCGCAACGCCAATATAAAGAACAAGGCCGGAGCGGTCCTGGGCCTCCTATCTGAGGCCAGCCACCTGGGGCTCCATTTCAAGGCTGAGCACCTGTCCATCTCCCGGGTTCTCTCTTTCTACATGCTCCGATCCACGGCACCATTCTCCAGTCTCGTCACCGTGGAGATTATCCGGGGCTTCCATCTCCAGAACCCACCGCGGGGCCTTGGGCCCAGGCCGCACCCAACTGGTGGACGGGTAAACGTGCCTCGTGGGAACGCCGACTGGATGGATGCCCACGACCTGGGGCGAGTCGTGTGATCGCGGAGAGGGTGGAGAGTCCAGGTAAAGAAACGGCCCCCTGGTTGACACCAGGGGGCCGCCTCCTGTACCTTCCGAACTGCGATGAACGGACCGGACCGGGCCAGCGTACCATCCCCGGTCCTCTATTCGCAAGAGGAACACGGGTGTTTCAGTCTGGCCCCCACCCACCACTCTCCCAACAGGGAAACCCAGGGCCTTCGGGATGTCCTTCTGATCTGACCTTGACAGCGGTCAGGGCTGGGGGATGGACTCCCCGGCCAGCCTCTCCCAAGTCGTAGCAGCTAACACCCCGGGAGGCAGGAAGGCAGACAGGGAGATCGGCCCCCTGGGTGAGTAGGACGCCCCCTCCTACGACAGGGGGAAGGTCTGTTTTCTGGTCGATTCCAGCCCGCCCCATCTTTCTCGGCCGAATCAGCAAAAAGGCCCTGCATCTCCTGTGGGGAGGGTCTATATTGGAGGTGTCAGCCAAAAAGAAACACAGGGAGAAAGCCATGACCCAGATCACCGACAGCGACATGGACCACGCCGAAAGACTCGCCGAGGCATCATTCTCAGAATGGGCCGAGGCCAACCCCCAACCCTGTGGGGACTGTGGCAAGTCCCACACCCCGGCCGAGCCCACCGCGGATAACGTCTACTTTTGCCGAGACTGCGAAAATAAGGCAGACGCCGAGGATCTGGTCCTCCGTGGCTCCCCGATGGCCATGGTCACCGAGGACGGAGAGGCCCTGGACGAGATCACCCCCTCCGCCCAGGCTGGCCCCTTCGGAGATGACGAGGCCATGACGATCACCCCGGAGCAGGTCATGGCGGCCTCCCAGGAGGACAACCGTCCGGTGGTGGCAAAGACCACCCGCCAGAAGGCCACCTACCTGGTCATCACCTGGGACCGGATCTCCAACGTGGCCATCCGGGCCAAGGTGGTGGACTCCAAGGGGATGAGACTGGCCGGTGAGTCCTTCGCCAGGACCCAGCGGTCCGGCGGGATGACCGTGATCGGTGGACGGAAAAAAGGGTTCTGGACCAGCCGTACCTCCAGCGGGACCGCGATTCACACCGTGTTCGCCATCCGGTTCATCGGGATCAACCAGAGCCAGGACGCCACCTCCGCCATGGAGCGGGCCCTGGCCGGTGGCTTCAGCCTGTCCCAGGTGGAGGCCATGTTCCTCTCCGAGAACCCCCAGCAGGCGGTGGATATGATCGAGGACCTGGACGACGAGCCCACCATGGCCGAGATGGCCGACCATGACCTGGTGGAGGAGTCCACCGCCGACCTGACCGAGCGGGCCATCCGAGAGGCCGGGATGACCGAGGACCTCGGAGAGGCCGGACCCCCGGCGGACGTGGTCCCCTTCACCACGGCCCAGGCCGCCACCAAGGCCCCGGGAGCCCCGAGCGCCGAGGAGGCCGAGGAGGCCCTGAAGGCCAGGGACACCTTCAAGTTTCTCCGGACGATCCTCCCCCACACCTCCAGGGCCCTCCTGTACGGCCCCACGGCCACCGGAAAGACCCACCTGGCCATCGAGGTCGCGGAGTCCCTGGGGCTGGACCTCTACATCGTGGCCATGACCGATCAGACCCCAATGGCCGAGCTCCGCGGTCACTACATCCCGACCGCCGGGGGAGCCTTTATCTTCCACGAGGGGGCAATACTCCGGGCCTTCCGGAGTGGCGGCCTCCTCCTGATTGACGAGATTGACGAGGCAGGGGCGGACGCCCTGGCCTTCATCTCCGCGGCCCTGAACGACCCGAAGGTGGCCAAGATCACCCTCCCGACCGGGGATACGGTCCAGGCCCACCCGGACTTCCGCGTGATAGCGTGCATGAACGGCCAGCCAGGAGACCTCCACCCGAGGCTGGCTAGCCGATTCCCGGCCACCCACCTCGTCCGAGAGCCTGACCCCCAGGCCTTCAAGGCCCTCCCCGAGGACCTCCGGACCGTGGCCAAGAAGCTCAGCAAGTCCACAGTCCCCCAGGACCAGCGGGTGGACCTCCGGTCCTGGTTCGAGTTCGCGGCCATGAGGGACAGCCTGGGCCACCAGGAACTGGCCGCCAGGGCGATCTTCGGGCCGGGGTGGTCGGACCTCGTGGCAGCCATCGCGGCGGCCAACGATGAGACGGCCCAGAGCAACACTGACAAGCAGGCCGCCGAGGGTGTGTGATCTCCTTCACACCCATGGCTGACACCTACACGGCGGCCAGTTGGACGGAGGGGGCGGGGATGGCTTTCCGCCCCCTCCACTTTGATCGACGTCGAAGGAAAAAACTCTTGCATCGAGCATGTCCGGGATGTATATTCCGAGTGTCAGCAGATACCAAGGAGAAAGCCAAATGAGAAAGCGCGGCCAGGTCAGAGACATCAAGGGTGAGGAGGTCCTCTACGAGAGAGGCCGGACCCGCTCCAAGCCCTTCGTCCAGGTCCTCGACGGCCGAGAGGCCACCGAGATCCTGGAAGGCCCGGAACAGCCCTACTCCACGGCCACCAGGGTGGTGGTGGACTTCTCGGACACCCCAGCCGGACGCCGCGGACGATCCCACGAATTCCACCACCTGGCATACACCGATCACGACCAATGGGCCGTGGCCGTGGCCGCCGGGGTTCAGAACGATTGCCTCCAGAAGTGTGAGGACGTCCGGATCCAGACCCTGGCCAACCGGTCCGGGTTCAAGGGCTACGCCGAGGCCATCTACACCCCCGAGGAGTGGGCGGACCTGATCTCCAGGCGGATCACCCCCGACCGGATGGTAATGTCCGCGGTAGCCCTCGGTGGGACGGCCGACCTGGTAGACGTCGAGGCGGCCATGGAGGCGGCCGGGATGGCTGACCACCTGAAGGCTGCCCGCCGAGCCCTGGCCCGGATCGACAGCCAGGCCACCGCCAACCTGACCACGGCCTACGCCGCCAAGGTGGCCGCCGACCTGGCCGCCGACCTGGCAGCCCTGGCCCCCAAGGTCCCGAGGATCGAGGAGGCCCTGGAGGCCGCCGGATTCGAGACCACCGAGGAGGAGTCCACGGACATCTCCATGGAGGCCACCAGCGACCTCCCGGAGGACGCCGACCTGGAGCCCACCGAGGAGCCCACCGAGGAGCCCACCGAGGAGCCCGAGGGCCGTCCGATGGTCCCGCCTCCGGCCGAGGAGCAGGACGACCCCCAGGAGCCCACAGGCCAGCCCCAGATCGAGACGGACGAGAACCCGGACCAGGACGACCCGGACGGGTTCAGCGTGGCTGGAGACGCCTGGGGCCCGGATGAGGACCTCGGGGAGGCCACGGACGAACTGGACGAGGACGCCGACCTGGACCAGGACTCCCTGGCGATGGTCAGTGGTATGGGCTGGCAGCCCCACGAGGTCCAGGCCTACCAGGTCCCCGAGGGCCTTCGGGGCCTGTTCGGATTCGAGCCCGAGGAGCTCGCCAGGGAGCGGGCCGCCGAGGCTGGGATCGACCGATTCGAGACCATGGCCACCGTCTCCAGCGAGGACGCCACAGAGGGGACCCTGGCCGCCTGGGACTGGGTCAATAAGACCGAGACCCCGGTGATACCCGAGCCAGGACAGGTGTGGTACCGCACCAACAGAGAGGCCATAGAGCGGGCCAGGGAGTCCTTCGAGGCCTTCAAGACCTCCAGGGCCCTGACCGAGATCCGGCGGACCAGAAAGCTCTCCATGGGCTGGGGCTATACCGTGATCCAGAGAGTCCCCCTCACCCGTAGCTGGCCGGGATCCTGGCGGCGGCCCAAGTTCAACCCCCAGGAGGTAGGGGCAATCCCTGGAGCGATCCACAGACTCCCCGTGGATCAGAAGATATTCACCGACACCAGGACCAAGTCGAAGGGCGGGACCCCGACCATCCTGGTGGACGTCTCCGGGTCCATGTCCCTGAGTGTTGAACAGGTGTCAGCCATCTGTGAAGCACACCCCTACGCCACCGTGGCCACCTACTCCGGGGGCAATACCTCGGGTGCCATCGTGATAATTGCCAAGGGTGGCCGGGTGGCCGAGCAGTCCGCCATGGACCTGTCCCAGGGTGGGAATGGAATCGACGGTCCGGCCCTCCGGTGGCTGGGGTCCCAGCCTGGCCCCAGGATCTGGGTCTCGGATGGTCAGGTATTCGGCCGGATGTCTAGCGGCAGTCGGCGGGCTTACAAGCAGGTGGCCACCCTGAAGTCCCTGGCGGACTGTTGCGAGGCCACGATAGCCCAGGACAGCATCAAACACGTGGCCGAGCCCTGCCAGGTGACCACGTATCTGGCGGCCTGCCAGAGGAAGGGGAAGACCTTCATCCGGGACTGGAAGCCAGCCGGTGGATTCTCGCCCAGTATCTCCAGGTGGTGAATGATGACGAACCGTGACGACATGTTCCATGATCCGGAGCCCGAGGACCGGGACTAGTTCAAGCCCAACCCCCTGACCCCACGGCCCGAGGTCGAGGGGAGGCCGGTGAGGGTGGTAGCCCCCAAACATCCGAAAATAAACCCTTGCATCTGCCGCCACGGGAGTGTATATTCCCTGTGTCAGCAAAAAACAACAAGCAAGGAGAAAAGCCATGACCCAGACCACGAAAACCACCACGTTCCTGGTAGACCCGGAAGCCCACGAGGCCAAGTTCGCCGCCGCCAGGAAGGCCGCCGCGGACGAGGAGGTCCGTGGGGCCCTCAATATCCTGGACGCCCTGATAGCCAACGAGGACGAGACCCACAAGGGCCTCCCCGGTTGCGTGGGTCGGCCCCTGTTCACCCTGGACGAGATCCGGGCCAAGCTGGCCAGGCTCCTGTAGAAAGGGAACCCATGAAGGAAACGACCATAGAGACCCCGGACAGGGACCGAGCCTCGGGGATCAGAGGCCCAGGGAAACGGTCCCGGCCCGAGCCCCCAGGGGGCCAGGCCAGGATCTGGAGGCTCTGGAGGCGGCGGGAGGAGCTACGGGTCCGCCGCCAGGAACTGGCCGACCGGGCCGGGATGCACCACTCCACCCTGTGGAGGATCGAAAAGGGCCTGACCTGGCCCACCCAGACGGTCCTCCTCCGGCTGGAGGAAAAGCTGGCCGAGATCGCCAACGAACTGAGGAAGGCCCTGACAACCGAGCCCACCGATGGGTGAGGGAAAGCCCTCTGGATACGAGGGCCGACAGGAGAAAGCCATGACAGACCAGACCCCAGAGCTCCAGCCAGGCTCCCCACCCATGGCCGTGGCCATTCGGATGTCCTCCGAGTTCACCGACGTGGTTAAGGCCATTGGCCTGGTCCAGGCCAAGGCCAAGAGCCTGAAGGAATCCGGAAAGGACAAGTTCCTGGACAGGAAGTATCCGACCCTCCAGGACTACCAGAATGCCCTCCGGCCCCTGTGGGGGGAGGCTGGCCTGACCGTGATCCAGGCCTGTGACCTGGTCCCCGGGACGGTCCGATCCGTGGCCCGCCACGTCAAGGTCAAGAAGGGCCGGGACACCACCTACCGGGAGGTGACCCAGATCGTGGCCACCTACTCCATGACCACCCTGGTGGTCCTCGGGGATCAGTGGGTGGTCACCGAGACCTCCGCCGACACCGAGGACAACACGGATGCCCAGGCGGTGGGATCCGTCCAGACCTACCTGGGCCGGTATGCCCACCGGAGCCTCTGGCAACTGACCGGGTCGGCCGATGACGACGACGGTTATGGAGCGGGGCGGACCAGGACCGGAGAGGATCGTCCTCCGGCCTCCACAGGGCCCCGGCCGTCCACGGGACCCGGGCCCAGCAAGCCCAGGAGGGAGACCAGGCCTGTCAACGAGACGGACGACAAAGGCCAGGCCGACCAGGGCAATAAGGAACAGGCCGACCGCCAGAGGTTCCTTGGTCGCCGGGCCAAGCTATCCAAGGCGGTGATGAACTTCTGCGAAGGGGACAAGGCGGCGGCGTCCCAGGTCCTCCTGGACATCTCCTCGGATGAGAGCTTCGAGGGGTTCAAGAGTGTGGCCCAGATCCAGAAGGACTATCAGGTGGAGGCCATGGCCAAGAGGTTTGTGGAACTGACCGGGCAGTCCCTGAGGCTGGACCTGTGACCCCCGGGGTCCAGTTGGTGGTGGCCTGGGTGGCCGTGGCCTGGCTCCAGACCCTGGCCCTGGGCTTCCTTCTGAGGTCCCCAAGAAAGAGAAAAAAGCCCTTGCACCAACGGCCGCCTGGACCTATATTTCCCGTGTAGGACAAACACAGGAGAAAGCCATGACCCTGAACGAACAGATCCACAACGCCGAGGGAGATGTAGAGACGGCCGACCTTGACCTCCAGGACGCCCTGGCCGATTACCAGACAGCCGAGAGCTACGAGGACGAGGAGTCCGAGTCCCTGGCCGGTCACCGAAACCCGGCCGAGCTCGCCGCCGAGAACATCCAGGACGCCGAGGGCCGCCTCCAGGCCGCCGAAGGCCACCTCCTGAACCTCCGGATGGAGGCCTAAGACCATGACGGACTTCATCACCAGCGTTCCATTTATCACCGGGGCGGCCTTTGGTGTCGTCCTGGTCCTGATCCTCTCGGCCGTTATCGCCCGGCTGGAGAAGAGGACCACAATCCACCACGTTGGAACCTGGGAGCCCATGACGGGGGCGTCCTACCCCGGGAAGAACCGGCCGGAGTCCATGGGTCACAACCTGACCACGGCCCAACTGGAGGACCTGGTGGACGACCTGGCCCGGATGGGTGGGGCGGACCGCCGGAGCCCTGACCGGACGGACCTGGACCATGTCTGGGACGATTGCTCACACTGCGGCCGGAGATTCTGCTCCACCTGTTCCGGCGGACTTCACGAGGACCTGTGTCCCGATTGCCAATGATGAGGAGACCCCCAGCCATGAGAACGAAGATATGCCACCCAATCACCGGGGAGCCGCCACCCCGAGGATATGACAGCCTGAACCTGATCCGGATCGGAGGCTCCACCGGGAAGGTGGGGTCCTTCGGGATGACCCGGAACAGTGGCCAGAAGGCCCACAAGGGGGTGGACTACCTGTGTATCCCGGGGCGTCCCGTGTTCTGTCCCATGGACGGGACGGTGGCCAGGGCCGGGTTTCAGGATCCGTCCGACCCGTGTCGGGGCCACGGCCTCCGGGTCTACATCAAACACGAGACCGAGGCCCACGGGCTCCTGGTCTCCTGTTTCTCCCACCTGTCCGCCCTGGAGATCCACCGGACCTTCGGGACTGAGCTCGTCCGTGGTCAGATCGTAGGCTGGACCGGACGGACCGGGAACGTCTCGGACAACGTCCCGAGTCATCTACACTGGGAATTGTGGATGAGTCGGGAGGTCAACGGGACCCCGGTGGACCCCGAGAGGTTCATGGCCGAGGGGACCCTCCTGGGCATGGACGGTCGATTCGTCATCCCGGACGAGGTGGCGTGATGGAGGCCCTGGTCCTGGCTCTGCTCTCGTTGGCCCAGACCATGGCCAGCCAGGATGGCCAGTGGTGCTGGAAGGAGGCCGAGGGCCCTGTAACACAGTACCGGATCTATACCTCCACGGTCCCGGATCCCGTCTGTTGGGGAGATCCCTGGGCCATCGGGGCCGGTGTCTGTACCTGGGACGGGGTCTGTTGCGACCTGGGATTGATGCCACTCCCGGAGGGGGATCTGGTCTTTTTCATGGTGACGGGAGCCAACGAGACCACCGAAGGGCCGACAGGCCACGGCGATGTCTGCCCCCTCCCGGTCCCTCCGCCCAACTGGGATGTGGTGTGATGGCTCCTCATACTTGCTGGATAGGTAGAAGCTACAGGACCCAGGCTGGGGGTGTTAGATGCCGGGTCTGTGGGGACGTGATCGTCCCGGCCGAGGACCTGGGGAAGGGTAAGGCCGAAAAGGAGAAAGGGATGGCCCTGGGCCGGAAGGCCAAGGCGTTCCTCCTCCACCAGGCCAGGAAGTATGCCACCGAGATCGCCAGGAGTCGGGGAGAGGTGACCGCCGACGATGTCCGGGCCGCCATGGCAGACGAGGGCCTCCCTGGTCTGGGGATGGCCGCCGGTTCCATCTTCAGGGGTCCCGAGTGGGTCCCCACCGGGGAGATGAAAACCTCGGCTGTAGTAGCAAACCACGCCAGAGAAATCAAAGTCTGGAGGCTCAAATAATGCCCCATCCAACGTACTACGTAGGGGACAAAAAGCCCTCCAACAGAGTCCCGAGCGTGACCACCGTACTCCGGAACTGGGGGGACAAGGGTGGCCTGATCTACTGGGCCCACCAGCAGGGGGCCGAGGGGATCAGCCTACAAGAGGCCAGGGTCAAGGCTTGCGATGCCGGGACGGTGGCCCACTCCATGATCGAGCAGGACCTGAGGGGCCGAGTCCCCCGGGCTGAGCTTCCCGAGGACTACCGGGGAGACCCCGATGGGGAGGAGACAAAGGTTATCGTGGCGGCGGCCGAGGCAGGGTTCCGCGGGTTCCAGACATGGAAGTCAGGGCTGAGCCTGAGCTACCTGGAGACCGAGTTGTCCCTGGTCCACCCGGAACACCGCTATGGCGGGACAATCGACTGTGTGGCCCTGGTGGAATACATGGGCAAGGAGGCCCTGGCCATCCCGGACTGGAAGTGTGCCAATGGGACCTACCCGGAGCATGTCTACCAGTTGGCGGCCTACCGGGATCTGTGGGAGTACCACCACCCGGACAAGCCGGTGGAATACTGTTTCTCCTGCCGATTCGGGAAGCCCGGAGAGGGCCACAGTGGTGGGGACTTCCACCAGCATGGGTTCACCAGGGAGCAGATGGATATAGCCCTGGACGCCTTCCTGGCCATCCTGAAGGCCTATAAACTGGAGGCCGCGGTCAAAAGGTGGGTTCGATGAAAGCCTCCACCCTCTACAAGATCGAGAACGGCCTGGAGCGAATCGGGGACGGGTTCAGGGCCATGGCCAGGGCCATCCGGGAGGAGGCCAAGGGCCAGGAAGCCCTGGAGCAGGAGATCACCGCCAGCATGGCCAGGGGGTCCCGTGGATTTGGGCCGAGCCCCCTGGTCAAGGCCTGGTCCGACAGGAAGGCGGAGAGGGAGGCCGAGGAGGCTGGCCAACGGGTGGCGGAGATCATGACCAAGGACCTGGCCGAGGCCTCCAAGGCCCAGAAGGTCACGGCTTGGACCAAGGCCTGGATCGAGAGGTTCCCCAGGTGGTGGGCCTTCTACCCCAGGAAAGAGAAGAAACGGCGGGCCGAGGCTTTCTGGGTCAAGCTGGGGACCAGGCTCCGCCGCCTGGGCCTGAACGAGCCCGAGGCCTTCGAGGCTGTCCTGTGGCTGACCTTGTCCAGGGCCGCGGAGTGGAAGGTGGACGGCCGGGAGCGGAAAACCATCCCCCATCCCTCCTCGTTCATCAACTCCGAGGCCTTCGAGGACTACACCGCGGTGGCCAGGGGGGACACCCGGGCCAGCCTCTCCGAGAGTGCCGAGCCTGGGGCCGATGTCAGGACGACTCCCCAGGAGGGTACAATCGAGCGGGACGAGGACGAGGCCACGGCGGCCATGGCCCTCGGGATGACCCCGGATGAGTTCTCGGAGTACCGGATCAAGGCCCTTGCCGACAGGGCCAGGAGGACACCATGACCCGACGGAACAAACAGAAAATGACCCTTTTTGCTGTCACCTGGGCCTGTCTCCTGGTCCTGGGCCTCATGGCCGTGGCCCTGGGGGCCGACGAGATCCAGCAGGAGGCCGACACCTTCGAGGCTTGTGTGATCCGGTACATGGCCAGGGTGTCCGATGGGCCGGACCCAGTGGGGACCAGGCAGGGGGCCGAGGAGGCATGTGGCCACCTCCGGGAGATCAAGGCCGACCCGGGCCCCGATCCTCTCGGGATCATAGTGGACGAGCCGGACCCGACCATCCGGAATAGCCGGGGGTTCCAGAGGGACATCCTGGGCCAGGGGTCGGGGGATGGCCATATCTGTGGCAACCGGGCCGACTGGGACGCCATCCCAGGGACCGAAGGGGCCTGTGATGTCATGCTGGACTGTGCCATGGGGGCGGCCCAGTTCTGCCAGATGTACCACGGATCCACCGTCACCCACCTGGTTTTCGTGGAGGGATCGAACCCCCAAGACCACGACCCCGAGGCCGGACCGTTCCTGGCCGGGATCTGTGATGTCCGATGCAAGGGCGGAGGGGGCGGGATGTTCCGGGCCTGCCACGGGGTCCCGGTACCGATCACTTGCGAGGACCAGGACCACCCACCGACCTGGGACGAGCCCTGTGGGAGATGCTACGACGGCCCACCGGTTGACCCCCGGGAATGCGAGCCGGATGGTCCGGGGGCCTGAGAATGAAGTCCGGAGGAGGAAGGGCCAGAGCCAGCGCCAAATTGGGCCGCGGCCTTGGGAGGCGGCCGGAGGATTACCTCCCCATCCGGCCGCCAACCCAGAACGTGGATGCCCCCATGAGGGGGAGCCTGGACGAGAGGGTGGCCAAGGCCAAGGAGGCCCGGGCCACCCACACAAGCGACCCCGGCGGAGAGGTCAACTATGGTCACCTGGGGTTCAAGTCAAAGCCCCCCGAGATCGAGGCCACCACCACCACCACCTGGGCCAAGGCCTCCGTGGGCCTGGTCCGAAAGATCAGACTCTACGGGAAGGCTAGAGCCCTCCAGCATGAGATAGACCACCCCCAGATCCCGGAGGGCCACCCGGATCATGGAGACTGGTGCCGGACCGTTGTGGCCATCGTGGGAGGCTATCCCCTCCCGAAGGTGGGAAATCGTGCGGACGTTCAATATCCGAGGCCTGCCCCTGCCGGACAGGAAGCTCAGCCCGAACAACAAGACAAAAATGGTCCACTGGGGAACGAGGGCCAAGCTGGTCCGGGATCACAGGGAGACCGTGGCCACCCTGACCATGGCCCAGCTACCGGTGGAGGCCAGGGCGGCCAAGATCGAGAGGGCCCTGGTCCAGATGATCGTCTACCACCCCAGTGAGGGTTTTTCGATGGATCCGGATAACGCCCTGGCCTGGCAGAAGTCCACCCTTGACGGGATAGCGGATGCCGGGGTCCTGGGGGATGACCGGAACCTGTTCCACTTTCCGATCATCCAGCGGGTGGGGGAGCCCTGGCCGTCCAGCGGTCCATCCGCCGGATATGGCCCTGGCCTGGCTGGGGCCATCGAGACCCTGGACGTGGAGATCGTGGAGACCAGCCTCCAGGAGGTCAGGATGTCCGAGTGGATCATGGCCTGGGAGAGGGACGTGGGCTTCGACGTGTAGGTGGTCGCCCTGGACAGGCCGGAGAAAGCCACTAAACCAACCCATCCAAGGCTCCCGCCAGGGAGTATACAGGAGAGAGCCAACCATGACCCATGCACAGTCCAACCAGACCGAGGTGTTCAGGATGGAAGCCCAGGCCGAGGAGCCCCGCCTGGTCATCTACTGGGACGATCCGCGGGCCCCCTGTTCCACCTCGAAGTATCCACACCCGGCCCACACCTGGATCCTGTCCCCGGAGTGGAGGGCCAGCCAGGCCGTGGCCAGATTCCCGGACCACCACCACCTGGTGGCCCCCAAGTGGAGCACCGCCATAGGCCAGACCAATGTGGCGGACATCAACCAGAGGGGGGCCGCCCTCCAGTGGCTCCAGGAGCTCCTGGCGGCCGGTGGGGTGGACCGCTACATCCTGGCCGACCCCGATCTGGTGTTCTACAACACCCAGTCCCTGGACGGGAAGCCCGGGAAGGTCGCCTCCATGGAGGAAATGGACCTTTTGCTGGCGGCCATCTGGGACGGCCTGGCCGATCACCCCATGGTGGGCCTACAACACCGCCAGACATTCGGGCCATACGGCCACGGGAAGGCCCGGGGATCCGCCCAGCTACTGGCCAGGGCCCAGCACGGGATCTATGGCCTGTCCTCCATGACCCTCTGGAACCTCGGGATCCGCTGGGATGTCCTCCCGGCCATGGAGGAGACCCACGTCCTCCTGGAGCTACTCCTGGCAGGTCACACAAATGTGATCCTGTCCGAGTGGGCCTACAAGCGATACGGGTCCGCTGGATTCTCACCGGCCCATCGTGATCCCGCCCTGGAGGGGATCGCGGCCCGCCAGTTGAAGGGGACCCACCCCAGATACGTCTCGGTTTCGAGACTCACCGGGGGGACGTCCTGGGCTGGTGGGTCCAGCCCCAGGCAGAGGGTCTCCGTGTCCTATGCCAAGGCCAGAGAGGATGGCATGAGGCTGGCCGAGGAGAGGCTGGCCAGGATGGGGGACGAGTCATGAAGGGCCAGGAGGCTCTAGTGGACGCCATCCGGGCCGCGGACAGGTTGAAGGCCTGGGCCATGATCCCAGGAGGAGGCCTTACAGCTGGGCCATTCTGCCGGGTGTGTAAGGACTGGATCTCCGGACACGTCCACCCGAGAGGATCGGACTGTCCCGTCTACACCTTCGAGAGGGCCAGGGCCAAGGTGAAGCTCCAGAGGAAGGGGGCCAGCCGTGGGCGATAAGACAGGCATCCAGTGGACGGACGCCACCTGGAACCCGGTCACCGGGTGTTCCAAGGTGTCGGCAGGGTGCAAACACTGCTATGCCGAGAGGGTGTTCCCGAGGGTGTACGGTCGGGACACCATCGTGAAGGAAGGCGGGAAGCTCCGGGCCCCCAGGAGATTCACGGACGTGGTGTGCCACGAGGACCGCCTGGGCCAGCCCATCCGATGGAGGAAGCCCCGGAGGGTGTTTGTCAACTCCATGTCCGACCTGTTCCACGAGGATGTCCCGGACTCGTTCATTCTCCAGGTGTTCTCTGTCATGGCCGGGGCCTCCCACCACCAGTTCCAGGTTCTGACCAAGAGGCCTGAAAGGGCCCTGGCCTGGTTCGAGAGGCTGGGCCAGGCCCTCCAGGAGACACTGGAGACCGAGGTGGCCCCTAAGAGGTGGCCCCTCCCCAACGTCTGGATGGGGGTCTCGGTCGAGGACCAGGCCACGGCGGACGAGCGGATCCCGCTCCTCCTGGAGATCCCGTCGGCCCTGAGGTTCATCTCGGCCGAGCCGTTACTGGGGGAGGTGGATCTCCGGATGCTGACGCAAAACTCCAACTGCCCGGAGTGTGGCTTCGGGGTCTCGGTGGACGAGGACGGGTGCTGCTCGTCCTGTGGCCACGATTCCATGGTCTATATCGACTGGGTCATTGTCGGCGGAGAGTCCGGACCGAAGGCCAGGCCGATGGACCCGGAGTGGGCTGGGGCCATCGTGGACCAATGCAAGGAGGCCGGGGTCCCGGTGTTCGTCAAACAACTGGGGGGATGGCCTGACAAGAGAGGCAACCCCGAGGACTGGGCCCTGGATCTGAGGGTGAGGGAGTGGCCGATATATGAGAAATAAATGGTTTATCGCTGGAGTCCTGGCCGCCCTGGTGGCCTTCATGGTCGGGATCTGGCTGGGGAATTACGGGGATCCACCCCAGCCCCTGGGGTGTCGTGTCTGGTTCGATTCTGAGGGAGGGGCCCATGTCAACGTGGACAGGCAGCCAGAGTGCAACCAGGCCATGTTGAGATGGGCCAGGGGGATGGTAGAGAGGAACGAGCCATGAGCAAGCTCCGAAACGTCCTGAACAGGGAGGCCAGGTACAGGGCCAAGATCCGGAAGCTCCAGGCCACGCTCCAGCAGTATGGGGACGTGGCTGGGCTGAACCCGATCAAGTATCCACAGGGGAGGAGGCTCCCCGATCCTGACCTGGAGCAGGACCCGGCTTTCCTGGCCTTCGAGTTGGAGTGTCTGACCACCACCATCGAGGGTTTGCGGGAAACGGGTCTATTAGCGCAAAATCGGGGAGGGGGAGAGTCTAGCCCTATAATGGACTTCCTGTCCTGGTGGACCAGGTGGCGGCACCTCACCATCCGGAGCCTGCCGCCGAAGTACGGCGATGAACTGGACGCCCTGGTCCGCCGGTTGAGGGAGGCCCATGGCCAAGAGAAAGCCGAGGAAGGACCAGCCCATTGGGGAACCCCCGACCCCTGAGACCCAGGAGGACCAGGAGGCCAGCCGCCTGAAGTCTGACCTGGCCAGACAGGAGGCCTACGAGCAGACCGGGCCGGACGAGGAGCAGAGGGACCGCCTGGTGGCCCTGGCCCTGAGGGAGGCCAGTTTCCTCCATGGCCGCCAGAACGAGGCCGTCCACGAGGCCCTCCAGAAGGCCCACCGGATCGGCCAAGGCCTGGAGCATATCGACCAGTTCACCGGCCACCAGTTGAAGGCCCTGGGGATGGTGATGGACAGGGTGGGCGGATCGGTCAGGGTGGCCCCCGAGGCCTCAGGAGATGACGGGACCGAGTTCCTTCTGGGCTATGAGGCCTGGAAGTCTACCAAGGAGGAAAGCCAGTAATGCTATGCCAGTATCGAGACATTCTGAACATGGCCGACGAGTGCGGAAGGGGTGACGCCCTATGGTTTGACGAGAACGGTGTCCCCCGGTTCTGCGACTTCCACCCCACCCGCCTGGCGGACATCTACGCCAGGACTGCGATCCTCTGCCGGGTGGCCTGCCAGTCCTGTGGGAAAACCTTCATGATGGCCCAGAGCAAGGGACAACTGGAGAGGGTCAACGGGGCCTGGATGGAGGCCAAGCCATTCCCCACCGACCCTGACCTGATCGCCTTCGGTGACCCTCCATGTTGGGGGTGTAGCGGAGCCACCATGTCCTCGGACACCGTGAAGATCGTCCAGCGGTGGGCCTACGGGAAGGGCTACAAGTGGGAGAGGGTGGGTCTGTGATCTCCGAGGCCAACAGGTTGGCCGCCCTCCGGGACCCCGAGTACCACCGCTACTTGATGTTTGAATCGGTGGATCGAGTGATCCGCCGCAACCGCCGCCCCAGGGACCAGGCCAAGGGGCCGCCCCCGTCCCATCGCCTCCACGGCCTCCTCCGCGGCCCCCAGCCGGAGATCATCACCAGGGCTGAGATGGCCATCCGGGAGGCCAAGGGGGAGGTGATCGTCATCCGGATGTCCAGGCAGACCGGGAAGAACGAGCTCGAAGCCATGATGGAGGTCCGGGCCCTCTCCATCTGGAGGGCGATCCCTGGGTCCTGTTGGGTCAGGACGGCCCCCACCTACCAGCCCCAGATCGTCAACTCCAAGCTACGCCTGGACAAACACATTCAGGCCGACCCGTTGATCGACAAGTTCAGGAGGCGGGAGGGCTACATCTACGAGGTGGGGGAATGCCAGGTCCATTTCCTGTCCGCCGGGCCCACGGCCAACGTGGTGGGAGGAACGGCCAATATCTGCCTCTCCGTGGATGAGGCCCACAAGATCGACGCTGACAAGTTCGATGAGGACATTGCCCCATTCACCGCCTCGACCAATGCGCCGATTCTTATGTGGGGGGTGGGGGCTTGCAAGCAGGACATGCTCTACCGGTACCGACAGGACGCCGAGGGGACGGACCGCCTCATGGAGTACCCGGCCGCCATCTGGTGCGAGCAGTCCGAGGCATACGCCGGGCACTACGAGGCCAGGATACGGGTCCTCGGATCCGATCACCCGATCATCAAGACCCAGTATGACCTGATAGACATCGAGGCAATCGGGGGCTACCTGGCCCCAGGCCAGCGATCCTCCCTGTTCAGCGGGGACCACCAGCGGATGGAGGGCCCCCGGAACTGGTGCCACTATGCCCTCCTGGTGGACATCGGCGGAGAGGCCGAGACAGAGGTCAAGGATCCTCTGGACCTGGAGGACAAGGGCGGCCGGGACGCCACCGTGGCCCTGGTGATCGAGTGGGACCTCCGGGAGTCCGTGGTCTACCCCTTCCAGCCCTGCCGGATCGTCCAGTCCAGGTGGTGGGTCGGGGCCGAGCATGACGCCGCCGAGGGTGACCTGATCGAGATGGCCCAACACTGGGGCGTAGAGGCTGGGGTGATCGACGCCAGGGGAGTGGGGGAGGCCACCGCCATGGCCGTCCACCGCCGTGTCCCGTGTATCGAGGCATACAAGGCCAACGCGGCCAGCGTCTCGGAGGACTGCTACGACCTTTTGGCTCGTATATCCAAGGGGGCGGTGAGGTACTATAGGGCCGACCCGGCCGAGGACAAGGAGCGGAGGGAGATGGAGGCCCAGGCCATCCACACCCAGTACCAGATCGGCGGCCATGACCTCATGAGGCTGGCCAAGCCCACGGGGGACGGTGCCTCGGTGAAGTATATAGACGGGATCAAGGCCCTGACCTACCTCCACCGTGCGGTCCCCGCTGGGGCCCTCGAAGGCGGCGGGATCATGTCAGGCTCCAGCAGGGTGGAGCTACCGGAGACCTAAACCCATGTCGGATTCCGTGATCCTCTACGACAGCCGGGGGCGCAAGCTGGCCCAGTCCACCACGACCAGAACCCCCAGCGCGGTGGTGGGGAGTGGCGCCCCGATCATGGGAGGCCAATTCCACTTTGACGAGCCACACGACGTCTCGACCCCCCAGACCAAACACGAGACCTATCGGAGGATGGTCACCCGGGACTCCTACATCGCGGAGGTCATCCGGACCAATACCCTCCCCCTGTTCACCTGTAACTGGAACCTGAACCCCGGGGTCTCCCCGCCACAGGACGGATCAGATCCCACCAATCCCGAGCAGAAGGAATCGGCCCTCCAGGCGGAGATGATCGAGGCCAACCTCTACGGGGCCGAGGGTGACACCTACGGCCGGGAGTTCTGGTCCACCACCTCGTGGTCCCAGAGGCTCCGGGAGATCCTGAAGTTCCTGGACCACGGGTTCTCGATCTTCCACAAGTCCTGGAAGGTGGTGGATGGCAAGCGAGTATTCGACCGTCTCCTGTGGCTGGAGCCTGAGTCCATCTGGCGGTGGGACGTTGCATCGGACGACAGCCTGGCGGGGGTGGAGAGGACCTACCGACACGCCGACGGCCGCCTGTCCCACGACCAATACATCCCGGTGGATGAGCTCGCCCTCTATGTCTGGGACATCGTGGGGACCAGGCTGGAGTCCGTCCCGCTGATCCGCTCCATGTATGGCCCATGGAAACGGAAGGAGTTCCTGGACAGGTGCCGGATGATCGCCGCCCAGCGTGGGTCCGTGGGCCTACCGTATGCCACCTGGGATCCCAAGGAGACGGCCAGCGATGACGACAAGACAGCCATCGAGGGGTTCCTCCAGTCCAGCATGGGGAAGGGCCTGGAGCACGCCTACCTCGGGGCCCCGATCCCCAGCCTGGTCATGAAGTACCTACAACAGGACCCGGGCCAGTTTGATAAGTTCATGACCATGGTTCAGGCCGAAAACCTGTCCTTTGCCCACGGCGGAGGATCGAAGGCCGGGATGCTGGGAGAACTGGCCGGGGGCTCCAGGTCCGTGGGCCAGGTCCAGCAGGAGATGACCTTCGTCATGGTGGAGGCCATCGGCCAGGTGGTGGCCGAGCAGGAGCGGAGAGGGGTGGCCAACGTACAGGGCCTGATCGAAGACCTGGCGGACACCAACTTCGCCACCGTGACCAGGCTCCCGGTCCTCGAAGTCTGCGACGTGGACCCCTTCGAGAAACAGCGGGAACTGGGCCTCCTGTATGAGGGGATGAAGGCCGGGGCCGTCAAGAGGCGGCCCAAGATCGAAAAGCATGTCCTATCCAGGGTCGGGATTGACATGGACCTGGACGAACTGGAGGAGACGTCCGCCGCCTTCCCTGGGGCCATGCCACCCCCGGGCCAGCCGGGTGGGCCACCGATGCCTCCCGGCGGAGGCCTTCCCGGTGTCAACACCCCACCCCCACAGGCACCTCCGGCGCCACCGACCGGGGACGACCCAGGGGCAGCCAGGCCCGCCGGTCCTCAGGCCGCCGCGGTGTCCAGGTCCCAGACCCTTCGGGCCTCCATCGGTGAGATGTTCCAGGTCCCACGGAAGTCCCCCGGGGAACCCACCAGGGAGCCATCCGAATTCGAGGCCGTGGCCATGTCGGTGGGCCAGGTGTCCACCGCCATGACCCAGGGTGAGGAGAGGCTGACCTCCGTCTACAGGGCCAGCAATGCGGCCTTTGTTGTGGACATCATGGACAGGGGCCGGGCCGGGAAGATCGACCAGGGGACCCTCTCGGGCTTCCGGAGGTCCAAGCCCAAGGGGCGGGCCAAGTTCGTGACCCGGTCCAAAGAGACCTGGCTCTCCATCTCTACCATCGGCCGGACCCACGCCAGGGACGAACTGACCAGACAGCAGACCGAGGCCGCCAGGATCGAGGAGAGCCAGGACACCACCCCGTCCCTATTCGAGGGCCTCCACCTGGCCGAGGGTGACGGCCTGGGGCCTGGTGTGGGGGACGTCCTACCGGCCGGGTCCACTCCGACCCTGACCGGGGAGACCATCGACATAGTCCTCTCCGATCTCCTGGGAGAGGTCGGAAACGAGGCCTTGGTCTCCTCCGAGATCACGGTGGACAATATCTGGACACGGCTGGTAACCAGCACGGTCAACGAACACGACAGACTCACCAGGGCGGGGGTCACCGGGGACAGCCTATGGGACAGCATCGAGTCCCACCTCGGGAGCCTGTCCGAGGGGCCCATCGAGTCGGCCGGGAGCCAGGGGTCCAATGTGGCCTACAACGCGGGGAGGGACGTGGAGGCCAAGGTGGCCGCCTCCGAGGGTGAGTCGGAATGGCTCCTCCGGTCGGAGCTTCTGGACGTCAACACCTGTGGACCATGCCGCCAACTGGACGGGACCCTGGTCAAGATCGGATCCGCCGGGGCCGAGGCCCTCCTCCCGCCTGCCCAGTGCCTGGGTGGGGACAGGTGCCGGGGGGTGATCGTCCCGGTGGCCAACAGCCTGGTGGAGGCGGCGGAGTAGGCCCCACGGTCAGGCCCCCGGTTGAATCAGCGGATACTACCAAGCAATTCATTTCAGCAGCCCGAAAGGTTCTAAATGTTCAACCATAAGCTATACATTGCCCTCCTTGCCACGGCCAAGTGGTCCTTCCTGGAGGCCCGGACGGACCAGTTCTACGAGTATTTCGCGGCCTGGTTCTGGAACAGCCATCAGTGGGCAATCGACATGTCCCCGGTGATCTGGTGGTGCCTCCTATGAGTGAATGTCAGGACCCCAACTGTCCAGACTGCCAGGCCGGGGCCAAGAGGCTGGACGAGATCCTGGCCGCCGAGAAGGCCTGTGATGGGATGGACACGCCTCCACCGACCATCCAGGCCACCCCGCCCCTGGTCACCGCCATGGTCCGCCACCTGGTCAGGAACGTGGCCACCCGTCGCAAGTTCATTGTGGCCCAGAGGGTATCCGGGTCCACGGTGGAGAATGCTGCCCCTCTTTGGTGATTGAATCTCGTCTATATGGGCTAGTGAAAGCCAGATAGGCTCTGGACCTGTCCCTGGCCCCTGGCCTATACTGTGGCCCATGGACATCCAGAAGGCCAGAGACAACTGGGGCAGCCTGTGGGCTGAAACTGGCATGTTTGCCACCTTCCGCCCCGTCAGGGTTGAGTCCCAACCTCAGGAACTGAGGATCATCGAGGAGAGGCCCGGCCGAGGCGGCCGAGTCCAGATACCCCTGTCCCGGGTGACCCTCGGGGTGATCGCCAACCGGACCGCCGGGGGTGGTGAGGGGACCTTTGATCTGGACCGCGCCATGTTCCAGGACGTGGTGGACAATTTCGGGAAGACCCCCGGACCTGTCCCCGTCTACTTTGGCCACATTCCCGCCAAGGATAGGGTGGACACCCCGGCCGTGGGGTTCATCGAGTCGGTCCACCTGGAGGGGGACTTCCTGTGGGGGACCCTCGACCTGGGCCCCAGGGCCTGGTCGGCCGTGGTCTCGGAGAGGGGCTTCCGGTCATTCTCGGTGGAGATCGACTTCGATAAGCCTATCCCCACCGGAGAGATCCCCGGGTTCTCTCTCGACGCCGGGGCCATCACCAACACCCCGGCCCTGGACGTCGAATTTATAGCTGCAAGTGTCCCAGAGGCCGGGAAACCTGCTAGGATCCAACTGTCCGCGGCCATTCATGCGCCGCATTCGGAACCCTTGGAGGAGATCGACATGGACCTGGCGAAGATCAAGGCAGCCGTGGAGCAGAAGATCAGGGCCCTCTCGGCCTTCCAAAGCCCCAATGAGGAGCAGGTCAAGGAACTGGCCCTCCAGCGGGCCACCCTGGCGGCCCTGGCCCCTCCGGCCCCGGCCCCGGTCAAGGCGGACACCAAGGCCGCCGAGGCCATGCTGGCCCTGACCAAGAGGGTCACGGACAAGGCGGACACCAAGGCCGCCGAGGCCATGCTGGCCCTGACCAAGAGGGTCACGGACATGGAGCAGACCCAGGCCACCCTCGTGACCGAGAATCATGGCCTGAAGAACACCCTGGCCGAGAGGAAGGTCCTGGAGATCGCCTCCAAGGCCATCGCCGCCGGGAAGTCCCCGAAGTTCTTCGACGGCCACACCGAGAACCCGGTCAAGTGGCTGGAGGACCGTTTCGGCGGATCCCTGGCCGCCCTGGAGGCCTCGGTGGACGTCCTCGAAGTCCGGAAGCTCACCGACCCGAAGGTGAAGTCCGGGGGAGGCTCCACCCACGAGGATGGGGACATCATGGCCGCCACCCACAAGCTGGCCGCCGAGAAGGGAATCCCCTTCGTGGAGGCCATGAAGCTGGCCCGGGCCGCCAACCCCGAGAAGTGGGCCGAGATCAGCCAGACCTACGCGGACAAGGCGAGTCCCAGCGGCAACTAGCCCCTGGGCCGAGTTTCGCGCTACATAAGACCTGGGCCGCCTGTGGGCCCATGAGAGGAGGACGCCTTGACCGTCAGAAACGTGGACTTGACAGCCACCTGGGACGAGGGCGAGGACATGACCGGGGCCATCGGGCTCTGTGTCAACGTCACCGGGGAAAATGAGGTGAGCATTGCCGCCGCCGCCGTTCTCCCCATCGCCGGAATCGTCTACGTGCCCAGCCGGGCCGTGGGCGGTGTCGTCACCGTCCAGCATGGTGGGACCGCCATGGCCATCGCCGGGGCGGCCATCACCGCGGGAGCTCTCCTGACCTCCGATGCCAACGGGAAGGTTATCGCCACCACCACCGCCACCAACGAGGTCGTTGGAATCGCTCGTGAGTCGGCCGCGGCCATCAACGAGCAGATCATGATTCTCATTCAACCCAGACGCCACGGTACGGCCGCGTAGGCCGGGAGGAAAGGAGAGAAAATGCCACTGCCGAGTACAGTACATTTCGATCAACTCCTGACCGGGGTGATCGTGGGAGCGGAAAACACGGAACTGGTGGCCGGGGAGGTCCTGGAATCGGTCCCCTCCGCCAACCTCACCGGCAAGATCGCCAAGATGGGTGAGGACCATTTCCGGATCAACTTCGACGCCAGGCGGGCCAAGACCCCGGCTTTCGAGGTGGACTACGACGTCTCCAGCGTCTCCTTCGAGGCCCTGGAATATGCCGTGGAATACCCCGTGGACGACCAGGACAAGGCCCAGTACGATGACCCCTTCGACGCCCTGGCGGACGGGGCCTTCGTGTGCGAGCACAAGATCATGACCCGTCTGGAGGACCTCGTGGCCACCCTCCTGACCACGGCGGCCAATTACTCCGCCGCGTCGAAGGACGCCACCTCCAGGGACTGGAACGTCCCGGCCACGGGTGTCCCGGTCTCGGACGTTTCCGTGGGGATCGAGGCCATCCAGGACAAGACGGCCCTTCCGGCCAGCATGATCCATGGGGTCTGTTCCCACAAGGTGTTCCGCTGGCTCCGCCTGAACGATGAGGTCAAGGAGTCCTATCTGGCAACGTCGCCGGGTGAGGGCAGCCTCGGAGTCATGAACAAGGAGAAGGTGGCCCTGGCCCTCGGGCTGGCCAGCCTCACGGTGGGATCGGCCATCAAGATCACCTCCAAGAAGGGCGTGACCGCTGTCAAGGCCCCGATCTGGGGAACGGACAAGTTCCTGATCTATGGGAAGTCCGGAGGCCGGGTCAACCGCCTACGCCCGGAACTGGGCTTCATCATCCGGCCGACCATCGAGGGGTTCCCGAGCGGGATCAACGCCCTGGTGGATCGCTACCGGCGGGAGCGGATCAAGTCCGACGTGGTCAGAGCCACGGGGATGATCGACCAGGTCATCGCCAACGATCAGTTCGGTTTCCTCTACGATGACATCCTGTAGAGGGTAGGCCTTTTCATCTGGGGCCGGGGTGGCCCACCTGCCAACCCCGGCCCCATCTTCAAATCCCATGGAGGGCCTACCATGGCCAAGGCGATGGAAGCGAAACCGAAGGCAGCCGCCACACCCAGGAAAGCCCTGTGTGTCGTTGTGAAGCCCTTCCACCTCATGGACCCGCCCGAGGGTGTGGGGAAAAAGCCCTACAACCTCGGAGACAATGTCCGCCTCGGGAAGGCCTCCATGGCCTTCATGCTGGAGGCGGAACTGGTCGAGAGAGCGTGAATCCAGCCATTGGGGCCGCCTGATCTGTCAGGGGTCGGGACCCCAACCAGCGGCGGCCCTGTGGCTTCGTTGAACCTGGGCCCAGGGCTGGGCCGTTACCCGGCGGCCCCGGCGGAAAGGGCGGTCCTGATCCGATGCCATTCGATGCTGACGACGCCTACAACGAGATCGAGGATGTAGAGATCCGCCTCGGGATTGGCGCATTCTCCGCCACCACGTTCCCCACCGATCAGGCCGTTTTCGACTGGATGGCCCAGTTTGCGTCCAAGATCACCGTGGCGGTGGCCGAGGTCGGGCTGACCATCTCGCCGGACTCCGCCTCCGCGGACCACCTGGACCCCACCACCGACCTCGGGAAGCTCTGCCGGGCCGCCAACGAGCTCAACGCCGCCGGTCAGGTCCTCCTGGCTCTGGACGAGAGGGCCGAGGGTAAGGAGGTCTCGGGGACCCCGAAGCTCTACCTGGACATGGCCTCGGCCATGCTGGAGGGGTGTGTCTCCATCGCCGCCATCCAGGCCGGAGGCTCCGGGGATGTCCGGACCCACACCACCACCGGGGGGATCACCTCGACGTCCTACACCGAGGATCCCAACCTGGGCGAGGAGAGATCCAGGTCGGACGGATGGAGCCTGGACACCAAGAATTGAGGAGGACCAGCCTCGTGAAGATCAAGGCAAAACACACCTACCGGATCCGCAACTCCAGGGGCCTGGAGGACCTGGGGGATCAGTTGACCGGATGGGTTATCCTCCCCAACCAGGAACTGGAGGTGACCGAGGCACAGGCCTTGATCCTGTCCTCCAAGGGCCTCCGGTTCACCTCCGTGGCCACCGGGGAGTCCCCGGTCAAGCCCAGGCGGAGGGGGACGTCCAAGTGATCTCGGCCTCCGCCAAGGCCAACCCGAGACTCCGGGACCTCCACCGCCTCATGACCCCATCCAAGGAGGCCGTGGCGGATGCCACCGAGGACGCCGATAAGGTGTTCCGCCGGATCGAGCGGACGCTATTCTCCAGCCAGGGGAAGTCCGGGGGGAAGCCCTGGCCTGCCCTCTCGACCAGGTACGCAAAGTGGAAGGCCAGAAGGTTCCCTGGGCGGAAGATCCTCACCTTGCGCGGAGACTTACGCCGGAGCTTGACCGATAAGGGCGGTGAACACCTGGCGCATTCCTTCCGCGGGCCCCGAGGCTGGGTCATCCGTCTGGGGACGTCCCACTGGAAGGCCCCACTTCACGCCATGGGGGCTGGCAACCTGCCCGTCCGTCGGCCCATCCAGTTGACAGGGGCTGACCGGGAGGCCCTGGCCGGGGCCGTGTCCCGGGCCTTCATCCCTCACGTCCAGAGGGCAGTCCGGGCCATGGCAGCGGGGGCCAGGTAGATGGCGGTCACCCTCGGAGAGGCGGTCCGCCAGTATGCCCTGGAGTATTTCCAAGACTCGTACAATGCCGAGCTCCTGAAGATCGACAAGGAGCGGGATGACGGGATCGTCTTGGTCCCGGTGGAATCCTGGTTCAGTTTCGAGAGGGCCGAGAGGAAGATATCCAAGGCCACCATGGAGGTATTCACGCCTCCTGTCACGGACGCCGGGTCCTTCCCGATCTGGTTCAGGAACGTGGGGGCCTACACCGCGGGGGTGAAGGACACCCTGGCTTTCGACCAGATCCTGGAGGTCATCGTATCCCACCGGCCAGTCCTGGACGGCCTGGACGCCGCGGTGGGCGGGAACGAGGCCAACACCAGGAACAGGTCGGACAGATACGCCGCGGCCGTCGCCAGGCTGGTCAGGAACGATCCCAGGCTGGGGTCAACAGATTCAGGGGCCAGGACGATTGTGGCCGTCCCGTTGGGTTACACTGTAGCCCACAGCGAGGGCCGGAACAGGTACGAGATGGTCCGGTTCCAGTTTCGGGTGAGTGTAGCTGAATCGGCCACCGGGGAGGACACCGTGGGAGGTGGTACAGTACCGGTGGCCCTACAGGATCAGGTGTTACCGGCCTAGGGCCGGAGGAGGACCGAGGCCATGGCCATCATTCGAATCGGGAAATCCGTTGTGGGGATCAAGCCGGAGACCGTGGCCGATCACACCTACAACGAACCCGCCGCCGCCGAGGCCTTCCCGGCCTTCGATATCCAGTTCTCCCCGGACGGGGAGCTTTTCAAGAACCCCGAGGCCACGGGCCACTACGGGAAGCTGGCAGGGGTCCCGGGCGCGGGCCTGGGCCAGATCAGTTTCAAGGTAATCATGAGGGGGATGGGGAGCGTGGCGGACGTCCCGCCCCACTTCAACCAGGCCCTCATGGCCGCGGGCCTCTCGGAGACCATCACCGGGGCCACCAATGTGATCTACAAGCCCGCCTCCAGCTTCGACGGGAACGGGACCACGGGCAACCCGGCCATCTCCTACTCCGTTTGCGCCTGGCACGATGGCATCAAATACGCCATCAAGGGGGCCGCGGGGAACGTGGTATTCACCTGGACCATGGGCCAGGGCGTAGAGGCGGCCTTTACTTTCTCCGGGGCCTACGTGGACAACGAGGACGAGGCCGTCCCCACCCCGGTGACCGTGTCCAACGAGGTGGCCCCGACCTTCCTGGATGCCGGGTTCTCCGTCCTCGGGGATGAGGTCTGCATCGAGTCGTTCTCGGTGGATATGAACGGGGTCCTGGCCCGGATCGTGTGCGCCAACGATGCCAACGGGGTCAAGGGATACGCCATCACCGACCGGACCATCCAGGGGACCATGAACCCCAACCAGGAACTGGTGGCGGACAAGGACTTCCTGGGAGAGTGGCGGGCCGGGACGGTCGGAGCCTTGCTCCACGCCGCCCTCGGGGCCGCCACGAATCAGATCACGTTCAACGCCCCGGTGGTCCAGTACGACACCCCGGGGGTCGGTGATCGAGAGGGTATCCAGATCCTGGACATCCCCTTTTTCATCAACATCGCGGGGGCCGGGGCCGAGGGCTCCGACTTCTCGCTGACCTTCAGCTAGACGCTACAGACGCAAGGTGGGCCGGGGTGGGGATAGTCTCCATCCTGGTCCCAAATACCACCCACCAGTAACGGAGGACCCTATGTCCTACAGGTTCAACCTGGCGGTTCCGGACGAGGACCGCTGGCGATTCGAGACGTTCACAGACAAGGGGGGCTCCATGCAAGTGGAGCTTTTCTCGCCCAACTCGGACGAGTACCTCCAGTTCTCCAGCCAGTTCAAGCTCCACACCCATGAGGCGGACTGGGACGGAGCTCTCCGGTTCATGGCCGAGAAGTTCTTCCGGGACTTCGTGGGGGCCGAGGGCCCCGAGGGTCCCATCGAGAACACCCTGGAGAACCGTGTGGCCATCCTGAAGGCCAACCGGTCCCTGTTCGATCTGGTGTTCATGAAGATCCGAGAGGCCCCGGGTATCGAGAACGGAAAAAACTGAGACAGCGGGACCGCCTCCTCCGCTGGGCGGTCCCGCTCCTGAAGGCCAAGCCGGGGGTGATCCCGGACGACCACTCCCGATGCCTCCGGGCCCGAGAGGTGGACCGATGCCTGAAATGCCAGGCGGACGGAAGGCTCCGGCCCACGGACCTGACCGTGGTCTGGTTCCTTCAGTATGTCCAGGACCAGGCGGTGACGGTGGTACCCTTCGCCACCCAGGACAAGAAGATACACAAGGCCCCTCGGATGGAGGGGTGGCTGGCCTGGGCCGACGTCCTGGGGATCCCCCAGGGCCCACGGGAATGGCTTTTCACGATGACCAGGGCCCTGTGGCTGGCAGTGGAGGAGGGGACACAGATAGGCCATCTGTTAAGGCTCCCACCGGACGATCCGAGATTTCAGGAGTAGGCCATGGGTGAAGGTGGAAGGGTTCCGGGAGTCTTTTTCGACTTCACGGTGGACACGGATGGCCTGGACACCCTCCGCCAGTGGGAGAGCCAGTTCTCATCTGTGGGGTCTGCCGCCGAGGGGGCGGCCGGGGCCGTCACCACCTCATTTGATGGAGTAGGGGCGTCCGTCGAGGGGGCCGGGGACGCCGCCGAGGACGCCTCTAAGCAGATCGAGGACGCCTCGGACGCCACCAAGCAGGCCGGGGACTCCGCCGATGCCACCACGTCCAAAATGGACGCCTTGGGGCAGGCCGGGGAGGAGCTCGGCGGGCCCTTCGGTCGGTTGGTCCGGACCTTCCAGAATGCCAAGAAGTCCCTGGCATCCGTCAAGGCCGCCTCCGCCTCCGCCGGGATCTCTCTCAAGACCCTGGCCGTCGTGGCCGTCGGGGCCGCCGCCGCCGTGGTCGGGATCGTGGTGGCCGTCAAGGCTGCCCGGGCTGCCATGGCGGGCCTGGCGAAGTTCACCGCGGATTCCACCATCAAGGCCGGGGCCTACCGGGCGGAGGTGGCCAACTTGGCCGCCACCCTCAAGGGCCTGGGGATCAACACCGACGAGACCAGAAACTCCATGCTGGACTACGCCGATGAGATCGCCATTGCAACGAACCTAACGAGGGAGCAGGCCAGGGCGGCCCAGGTCCTCGGGCTGAATATGGGGGCCTCCGCGGAACAGGTCAATGACCTGGCCCTGGCGGCGGCCAATATGGCGGCGGCCAACCCGCTTATCGAGTCCGCGGACCAGGCTATCCGACAGATCGCCAAGACCCTCGGAGGTATGTCCGGAGAGATCGGGGAATTGATCCCCGAAGTGGTCGAACTGACGGCCGAGGAGCGGAAACAGGGAATCGTAATTGACCTGATAAACGAGAAGTACGCCGGTTTGGCGGTGGCCCTCGGCCGGACACTCCCGGCCGCCATCCAGGAAACTCAGGATTCATTCGACAGCCTCCAGGAGGCCATCGGCGGGCCGTTCTCCGAGGTCCTGGAGATCCTCCTAAACGAGGGAATCAACCCCCTGATTCGGGAGTTCACCACCGCCACCGAGGGGGCGGACCTGTTCCGTGTGGCCGTGTTCCGCCTCGGGATCGCCATGGCCAGGGAGGCCGAGAAGGCCGTGGCCCTTGGCCAGGGGATAGCCCTCCTGGGTGTCCTCATGAGGCAGGCCGGGGCCAACGAGACCCTGGCGGCCCTCAACTCTGTCCGGGATAGGCTCCAGGCGATCCAGATCGAGATGGCGGCCATAGCGGTCCTCGGGCCGGACTTCCTGGCCAGTAGCCTCGGGGAGGGTGATACCCCCGAGCCTCCGGCACCCACGGAGGCGGCCCCGGCCCTGGGCTTTGGCCTGGATGAGATCATCAAGGGCCCGGCCGAGCTTGCCAAGTTCTCCGAGGCCATAAGCCGGGCCGCGGCGGACGTCAAGGAGCTTGGTCTGGACCAGGCGGATGTCACCATTGTTGGAAAACAACTCATAGATACCATCACGGATCAGATCCGGGAATACCAGGACCTGGGATTCGAGACCTCTGCGGCGGACGAGGCCCTCCAGGCCTTCATGGAGACGCTACAGGTCTACGCCACGGACGTAGGCCTACTAGCCACCCAGGCCACCGCCAGCCATTTCCAGACCGTCATGGCCCTCAGGGAGGAACTGACCCTCCTCCAGGAGCAGGGCTTCGAGATCACGGATGTCATGCTGGACCAGGCAGACGCCATCGCAGAGACTGCATCCCAGATGGAGCTCTACGCCCAGGGTGCAGAACTGGCCGTGGGGGTCTCCCATGACCTGGCGGCGGCCTTTGTCCAGCAGGCCTTGGCCAGCGAGAAGTCCGGCAAGAATGCGGTGAAGGCCGGGAAGCTCATAATCTCCGCGGTCCTCAAAACCGTGGCCCAGATCGCCACAATCAAGGCCACCGAGTCTATAGCCACCGGGCTCCTGGCCCTGGCCCAGAAGGACTATGCCGGGGCCGCCGCCGCCTTCGGGGCCGCGGTCCTGTGGGGCACGTTGGCCGGGGCCGCCTCTGGTGCAGCCGCCGCCGTGGCCTCCAGCGAGTCGGAGCCGGAACGTCCGGCGGTGGTCACCCAGCAAGAGCAGGCTGGACCCCGGCCGGTGTCCGGTAGCACAGGGGCCGGGTCGGCCATCCCCGAGGGCTCGATCCTGGTTAACCAGACGGGACAGGAATTCCAACCGGCCGCCACCGCCTCGACCATCATTATCCAGGCCTTCGATGCCCAGAGCGTACTGGACAAGATCGAGACAGATTCAGACTTCAGAGAGGCCCTGGGGGTGGCCCAGGCTATCGAGTTCCAGGAGGCCTGACCATGGCTGGAGTTCTGACACCGAGCCTTCGGACGCTGGGGTTCTCCCATGCCGTCCCCTTTCCACAGACCGAGTCCGACTTCCAGGTGGTCCGGGAGCGGTTCCCGACCGGGGAATCCCAGGCATGGATCAACGGGGCCGGGGTGGAGCTTCGAGCCTGGAGCCTCCCCTATGGCCTGACCAAGGCCAACTTCCTGACCCTCAAGGCCTTCTGGGATGCCAGACAGGGGGAGTACGAGGTCCATTACTGGGACGATCCCTTTAGCGGGGAGGATGACATCAAGGTGGCCTTTAGCCCTGGCCAACAGCCCAGATGGAACCGGCGGTGGGTCAACTGGGGTGAGGTAACCCTGACAATTATCGAGGTGGCCTGACCTATGCCCAGAGAGACCCTCGACGCGGCCATTGTGACCGCCATTAGGGCGGCCCAGGCTGGTCAGTTCAACCAACTGGTTCGGATCAAGGATCCACTGGGAGGGACAACCGGGGAGCTTTCCGCCTCCGGAGTGGACAGCTACGCTCCCAGGACCCAGGGGGCGGACAAAGAGTGGGGCCTCGGGGCCTTCACCTGGGACGGTGGACCCATCGAGGCCAAGGTCCTGGAGAGGTCGGACGTCCGATTCCGCGCCGACGGAGAGGGGGAGGTGACCCTGACCATCCTGGCGGCGGACTCCACCACCCCGAATCCTCAGTCCTTCATCGCCGCCGACGTGGTCCTCCTGGTGGTCCAGCCTGGCACGTCCAACGAGGGGGCGATATTCCGAGGCCGTGTCTCCCAGGCTGGCTCTGGGAAGGGAGACGTTGGGACCATCAAGCTCCGCTGTAGGGGATACCTCTCCTCGGCCTCGGACTCGATCCCCAAGTGGAACACCGGGGCCCTGTGTCAGTTGAAGTTCCGGGGGGCGAAGTGTGCCCACACCAGCATGGCCACGGCCTCGGCCAGTGGCCCAGGGAAGTCCCACACCGTGGACGACACCTCCAACATGGTGGCGGGCCGGTTCGTGATCGGTGACCCCAACGGGACGCCACACCCCGTGGAGATCGACACCGTAGACACGGGGACCACCTGGACCAGTGTGGAGGATACCGAGTTCCAGGCGGCCGATCCGGTGGCGTATGGGGACTGTGACCGGACGTTCCAAGACTGTGTCCTTAGGCTCCAGACCCACCGGTACAATGGCTTCCGCGGGGTCCTCCTGATCGTGGACTCCACGAGTCCGATAGACTTCGGCCAACCGCCCCTGTCAGACAACCCCGTGACCTGGAACCCCGGGGAGGCCAAGCCGGACGTTCCCCTCCCGGTCAATTACCAGATCGAGCAATACACCGGGGCGATCAACCCATCCGCGGAACTATCCGTGGGTGAACAGGAGATTTTCGAGGAGAACCCGGTCCCCTACTGTTACGGCCGGGTGACCGTGCCCCTGGTCCCCGTGGAGCGCCACCTCCTCCTGGCCAACCCAGGTGTCCCCGACGAGGATCGGGAGTATGCCGTGGGGTTCTACGTGATCGGGGCGGGCCCCATCGAGGACATCCGGCGAGTATTCACTAAGGAGAGGATCGTCAAGAATGACGACGGATTCGGTGGTGAGTCGATCAACGGGGACGAGGTCTACTGGAGGGACGGGAGCCTAGGGGTGGACTCCGAATACGTCCTAGCCGACTGGCAGGCCGACCGCCTGGTGGCCGCCTCCGCCGCCAACGACCGGGCCATGAAGCTCACCATCCAGGAACGGGACTTCATGTCCAACACCGGGACCACCTACTCCGGGGCGGCCATGCTGAAGTTCCTGATCCCCATCGGGAACGGCCAGGGGACTGTCTCCGTGGAGGGGCCGGACGACCTCCCGGACCTGTTCGCGGACATCGAGGGCCGCCTGGTCCAGGCCTACACCTCCCTGGGGGCCACGGACGGGGCCGCCGCCTGGACCAATGGCCGGAACCCCGTCTGGGCCCTCCTGGACGCCCTCCTGGACACCGACCTGGCCGGGGTCCCCTCGGACCTCATCAAGTGGGCCGACTGGAAAACCGCTGCCGACAAGTGTGCGGTCCTGATCCAGAATGACGGGATGAAGACAGCCATCCGGACCACGATGGGGACGCCTCTGGAGGTCATCCCGGTGGACGGCCTCGACGGGATAGCCCCCGGGGACACCCTCCACCTACCGGGCCCCACCACCAGGGTGGCCGAGTTCACCGACCTTACCGGGGCCCAGATATTCCTGGACTCCGCCATTCAGTTGACAGCGGGGGACGTGGTCCAGGCGGAGAGGCCCAGGTATACATTCAACTATGTAATGCGGCGGCGGACCAAGCTCTCCTCGTTCATCAAGATTGCCCTCTCGTCCTGTAATGCCCACCTCTACATGGACGGGGAGGTCCTCGGGATCAGGGTCATGGATGGAATCTTCAACGGGGACCCGGGGATCCTGTCCACGGACGCCGGAAGATTGATGCCCAGGTTCCTCCGGAACACCTTCAGGCTGGACCGGGGGGTGGCCTTCAGCCGCCAGCATAACGTGGTAGAGGCCCGCTACAACCGGGGCAATACCATGCTGAACAAGAAAGGCCAACTCACCGTCGTGGATGCCGATGCCGGGGGCCATGACATCCCGAAACGGACCAAGCTGGACTTTCCCGCGGTGAACACCTCGGAGCAGGCCCTTAGGTGTTGCCTCGGCAGGATGTCCCGGTTGATGCCACTGGAGAACGGAGAGGGCCAGAACGATAAGGGGGCCTCCCCGTTCCGCGGAAAGACCCTGATAAACGGCCTTGAACTGGCAATCGGGGACTATTTCGATGCCGTGGAGGACATCACCCTACCTGGCGGGCCCACCATCGCGGCCCCGAATGCCCTCCCCGACCTGGAGGCCTGGGTCAGGCCGGACTTCGGGATCACCGGGGACCCGGAGGTGACCGCCTGGGAGATGAAGGCCGGGGCCGCCGCGGCCTCGATCTACACCAGGGCCGGGACCGGGCCCCAGTTGAAAAAGAACATTGCCGCTATCGGGGGCCACGATGCCGTGGAGCTCGATCTGGCTGGACGGACACTGACCACTGGGGACAGCCTGGAGATCGCTGGGGCCTGGACCATCGCGGCCGTCTACAGGACGGACGGGTCCACCTCCGCGTCCGTCTACCCTATCGGCGGGACAGGTGCCAGCAATTCCGTCGGAGTCCAGGCCCCGGGCCATGACGATCCCACCTCTGGCGGGGTCTACTATGACGACGTCCCGGCCACCATCTCGAAGGACTTCAACAACGAGACCAGCGAGGTGACGGATTACCATATCGCCATCTGGCGGCGGGACGGGACCGGGGACCACTGGTATTTCCACGATGGCGTGGACCAGACCCTGGATGACCCGGTTCCTGGCCGGTACAACAACAACACCGACCCGATGAAGTTCAACGCCCTCCTACAACTGACAGGGGACTTCTCGGGGGCCGTCGGTGGCCGCCTGGTGGACGGGTGTGTCCACTCCGGGTTCCTGTCCGATGACGACCAGGACGCCCTCTATAACTACTTCGCGGACCGCTACGGGTTCTCCCTCCTGGGTGGAGCGGGGGACAAGCTGGTCCGTGTCCGTGGCCGGGTGGACGGGATCAAGATCAAGCAGGACCTCTCGGTGGAGTTCTCCTGTAAAGGGGAGCGGGAGAGGATCCGCCTGGACGCCTTCGGGCCAGCCGTCCTGCCGTTCTCGGACAACCCCTACGGGTCGGCCAGCGCTGCCGTGAGGGCCCCGGGTGGGAATGCCTGGCCCCTGGCCTACCCCGGCCTGGTGATCTCGATAGTGGAGGTCGAGGGCTTCCGGGTGGAGTGCGCCATCGTCACCTCAGGATTCGATGCAAACAACACGGCCAGGGACGTCCTCCGTCGTGGGTTCTTCGAGCTTCACGCCTCCAATACCAGCGGATTCACCCCCGAGGTAGGAAACTCCTCCGAAACCTTCGTGATGAACGTAGGGGCCTGGCATCGGTCCTTTATCTGGCAGGTTCCGGACAAATACCTGGAGGCCACCATCTATGCCAAGCTGGTCCTCCGTGGGTTCTCGGACGCCCCGGTGACCTCCAACGAGCTCGAAATCCAGGCCACCAGGGCGATAGACCCGGACAACCGGAACCCGGACACGGTCCAGACAGAGGGCCTGATCTTCAGCGAGGTGACGGATGGGGACTTCCAGGGGGATCCGTTCTACTGGCAGGTGACCGGTGGGGCCTCTATGGGGTCCAACGTCATGACCCTGACCGCCGCCGGGGACACCTTCAAGCGTGGGTTCCCGTTCGTCCAGCAGAGATCCACCGGGGTGTGGCTCCCCACCGGGGACCCCGTGGTGGTCCGTGTGGCCCTCCGTGGGGTCTCCGCGGTCCCGGCCGGGGAGATCCGGATCTACCTCAGGGACACGATCTCGACCACGGAGTGGACCCTGATCCAGGTCCAGGTGGCTGACATCCTGAACGGGACATTCAGACACTACACCCAGAAGTCCACGTTCGTGGATGACATCGGCGGGACCCTGGAGATCAAGGGAGAGTATCTGGCCGGCGGGGTGACGGACGTCGAGGTGGACAAGCTCATGGTCCACTTCGGAGCCCTTCACTCCGTGTTCCGCCTGACCCGGGAGGAGGCGGAGTCCGGCTACCGGCCAGACTGGACGACCGTTCCCCAGGCTGGCCACTTCGACCGGGCCCTCTGGACAACCGGACAATACAAGATAGCGGAGGTCCTACCGTGAAACAGATACTGACCCTCCTGGCCCTGGTGTCCCTCCTGGGCCCAGCCATGGCCCAGCAACCCATCGAGTCGATAACCTTCGAGTTCCCCGTGGCCGGATTGACGACATGCGACCCCCACACCCAGCGGAACAAGCAGCATTTCACCGACCTCTGGCAGATCACCTGCGACCGGTCCACCAGCGTCTGGGCCGTTGTAGGTGACCGCCACGACCTCAGGGCCTACGGGGCGATCCCGGACGATGCCACCACGGACGCCGCCGCCATCCAACGGGCCTTTGTCGGGGCGGCCGGGGGCGGGACCATCGTGGCGGCCGGTGGGGAATACGAGCTTGACGCCACAGTCCAGGCCACCCTGGCCACGGCCGAGGACCTCCCCGGTGTCCGCCTGGAGTGTAGCGGGACCCTCGGGTCCACGTTCACCTGGACAGGGGCGGCAGACGGGATCATGTTCCAGCCCACCGTGGCCCTCGGGACCAAGTCCTACAACCTCACCGTGGAGGGGTGCAAGTTCCAGACGGACGCCGCCACCCACGGGGTGACCGCCTGGGACCTCTCCTCGGTGGGGAATGCCAGGTTCGTCCGGAACACCTTCGAGGAGGTGGAGATCGGGCTCTATCTCCTGTCCTCCATCACCCAGGCGGTGACCGGGGCCTACCTCTCCGAGAATACCTTCCTGGGGGACGGGAACGATTGCGCCGCCGATGGCGGGGACAATGACGAATGCGACACCGGAATATACCTGGGCCGGTTCAACGACGGGGCGGACATCGTGGACACCCTGGCCGATGGCCTGGACATCGGGATACACAACTACCGGGCCAACAGGACCAGGATCATGGGAGGCACGGTCCAGAACAACGATGACGGGATTTTGGTGGACAACGATGGGGTGGCGCTCACCGCGGTGGACGTCTCGATAGTCCGGGTCCACCAGAGCCTAAACACCAACGGAGTGCACATTGTGGACTCCCGGCGGACAGCGGTCATCGGCCCCGATATGGACGTCCTGGTGGACTGTGACGAGACAGTGTGTGTCCCGATCATCAACCCCGGAGGGGTCACCGGCTTGGCTGACCGGGTCCCCTACACCGACGGATTTGGGGACACCCTCACCGATTCCAGCCTTGGGTTCGATGACGCCGCGGACACCCTCCTGGCCGAGAAGATCCTCCTGGACAATGGTGGGTCAGTCCCCCAGATCCAGACCGGGGGCGGGAACTGGTCAAGCTCCACGATTAGCAGCAACCCCGGGGGGATCTCGACCCTGACCAACTTCGTGGCCGGGACGACAGACGGCCAGTCCGTCGGATTCAACCTGGGAGTTTCAGACACGGACGACCCGGCGGATCCTCTCTTCAACTTCCCGAGGGCCAAGTTCTTCCTGACGGACAACACCTCGTCCTCCGGGGTCTTTGGTCTCTGGGGAACTGGTGCGATCAATATCCCGGCTTTCGAGGTCGGAATCGGTTTGAATCGGTTCCTCAGGATCGAGCCCGGCGGGGAGGTAACTCTGGACGATTACCCGGACTGCGGGGTCATAAGTTCGGACGGGTCCGGGCAGTTATTGTGTGGGTCTCCACTCCTGAACGGGGCGGTCAACGAGACGGTGGACCTGGACGTGACCGTGGACACCGGGGACGTCCTGGCCACCATCGAGGCCGATCTCGGTGGGGACCTGACCTTCTATTTCGGGGGTGTGACCTACACCCTGGACTGTACCCCGGTAACCACGAATTGCCAGATCACCCTCACCGAGGGGACGGACACCAGCCCAACCCTCAATTACCTATATGTGACCGAGGCCGCGGGGGTCCTGACCTTCACCAGTTCCACCTCGGACTGGCCCGCCACCTCCCACGCCCCGATTGCCACTGCCCTGATCCAGACGGACGCCTCGGTGACGGCCAACGGGGCCTATAAGGTCCACGCATGGACGGACCACGTCTCCACGTCCACGGAGAACGGCCACCTGTCCCACCTGAATCGGAAGTTCAGGACACAACACGCCACCTGGGACAGCGGAACGGCGGCCAATACCCTCACGATCTCCAACCCGGACGCCTGGATCGACACGGACGCCGGGGAGGTCTACCAGCTACACCTCCACGACATGCCAGCCCTCGACATGGCGGTGGCCCCGTTCTTCGTTGTCAACGAGCCCGGGACGCCCTTCATGGAGGCGGACAGCCTGGCGGACATCACCCAGGACGCCAGCAGTGTGACATGGGGAAACAACAAGTATGGAAATCTCGTGGTGGTCGGGGTGGTCTCGGAGGATGCCGGAGACTCCCAGGGCCTGATAAACCTCCCGACCTCCACCTATACCCTGGAGTCGGACGCCCTGATTGACGCCGAAGCCACCAGCGTCTACACCATCCCGGCGGACTTCGTGGGGACCGGGTTCCTCATCGCCAGGTATACGGTCAGGAAAACCGTTTCCGGCTGGACCCAGTCCGGGATAGATGACCTCCGCGGGGACACACCCTCCACGGCCCCGGGGTCCGGCGGTGGGGGTGGCTGGATAGTCTCGGACGGGCCCAACTCCCAGACCATCTCCCCGGGTGAAATCCTGGACTTTGTAGGACAGACGGATGTCATGGACACCCTGGTCTCGGTCCCGGGGAATACCAGGGTCCTGATTAGCCTGAAGGACACCGCGGTTACCCCGGCCGAATACGCCACCCCGATCTTGACGGTGGACCAGCAGGGGAGACTTACGGCCATCGAGGACGGTGGGTCCCAGTTCTCTCTCCGGTGGGAGTTCACAAGCGACGATTCGAGCACGTGCACGGGGGTTACCGGGGTTCCTGGCCGGTTCGATTACAATAGCGCCACCGTGTCCTCGGTGACCCTGATCTGTTACAACCACGACATGGAGAACGGGGCCGACGTTGGGGGCGTCCTGGAGACCTTCGGGGACACAGACACCATAGTTCTCCAGCAGATTGACGACCCGACCAAGTGGGCCGTTTTCAAGATCACGGCGGATCCTATCCCGGCCTTCGGGGACGCCTGGCAGTTCACGGTCACACACGAGGACTCCTCGGGAACCTTCGACAACGGGGAGGTGGTGGGGTCCGCGTTCTTCTCGGGGAACAGTGTGGGGGGCGGAGGTGGCTCCCCAGCCCATCCTGGGTCCGACGGGGACATCCAGTGGTCCACCGGGGTGGGTGGGGCCACGGACTCCGAGGCGGCCTTCAACTATGACGACACGGCGAACACGCTCCTCGTCG
>Ga0255049_10000146_pt1 | contig 40733 bp, 30 predicted proteins | sample JV7_2_3_MG_FD_183615 | JGI IMG/M metagenome (GOLD analysis project Ga0255049, IMG submission 183615) | Seawater microbial communities from Jervis Inlet, British Columbia, Canada - JV7_2_3 | ecosystem: Environmental > Aquatic > Marine > Inlet | place: Canada: British Columbia | collected 2016-10-06 | reverse complement strand
GCTTGCCGCAACACCAGACCTTTTGTACGATGCCGCCCCTCAGCTGCGGGGTGGAGCAGTCTGGCAGCTCGTCGGGCTCATAACCCGAAGGTCGCAGGTTCAAATCCTGCCCCCGCTACCAAAATAAAAAGGCCGACCCTCTTCGAGGGCCGGCCTTTTTATTTTTGCTATTGAGGCAGGGTTGGGTTCTGCGAAGCAGGTCAACAAAACGCGCTAGCGTTTTGGACGCACGCAGTGCGCCCCGAAGGGGTGAGGATCGACCTTAGGGAGATCCGAATCAATCCTGCCCCCGCTACCAAATTAATACGCCAGTCCCCTGAAAGGGGGCTGGCGTTTTGTTTTTGCAGGGCAAGAAATGAAGCTGCATAGAAGCATGTTCGTTCGCAGCTAGCCGCGGTTTCCTGATCTCTTATGATAATTGTTATAGTGCTATGGTATTCAATTCAGTATATTCATTGAATCAGAAGAACTCCAACAATAGGACTGTATCCATGAAGATCAATACCACGTGGTCGCGAATGTTCGCGATCGCAGCACTGCTCTTTGTTAGTGTTGCCAGCGCACAGGACAAACCCAACATCCTGGTCATCTGGGGTGACGACATCGGCACCTGGAATATCAGCCACAACAACCGCGGCATGATGGGTTACCAGACCCCCAACATCGACCGCATTGCTGCCGAAGGTGTGGCCTTCACCGACTACTACGCGCAACAGAGTTGCACCGCGGGTCGTGCCGCATTCATCAGTGGATCTGTACCGGTACGCAGCGGCATGACAAAGGTTGGCCTCCCGGGTGCCAAAGAAGGCTGGCAGAAATCAGATGTGACGATGGCTACGGTCCTGAAAGCCCAGGGCTACGCCACGGGCCAGTTTGGCAAGAACCACCAAGGTGATCGCGACGAACATCTGCCAACAATGCACGGCTTCGACGAGTTCCTCGGCACCCTCTATCACCTGAATGCCGAGGAAGAGCCCGAGAACGAGGACTACCCGGGGGACATGATCCTGAGAAACGGCAAGACTTTCGCCGAGCAGTTCGCCCCGCGCGGTATTTTGCACACCTGGGCGGACGGCAAGGGCGGGCAGCGCGTCGAGGTCGTCGGTCCGCTGACCAAGAAGCGCATGGAAACCATTGACGACGAGACCTCGGATCGGGCGATTGCCTTCATAAAGGAACAACAAGAAGCGGGCAAGCCTTGGTTCGTCTGGTGGAACGGCACGCGGATGCACTTTCGAACTCACGTGAAAGAGGAACTCCGCGGCCAGTCAGGTCAGGACGAGTATTCCGATGGAATGGTCGAGCACGATATGCATATCGGCAAATTCCTGGCGTTGCTGGATGAACTGGGCATCGCTGATGACACGCTGGTGATGTACTCGACGGACAATGGTCCTCACTACAACACTTGGCCAGACGCGGGCACAACACCTTTCCGCAGCGAGAAGAATTCCAACTGGGAAGGCGCCTACCGCGTGCCGACCTTCGTACGCTGGCCCGGCCATTGGCAGGAAGGCGTAACGTTGAATGGCATTGTTTCCCACGAGGATTGGCTGCCTACTTTTGCAGCGGCAGCCGGCGACACGGATGTCAAGGAGCGATTGCTCAAAGGCACCAAGATCAATGGCCGCAAATACAGGAATCACCTCGACGGCTACAACCTGCTCGACTACCTTAGTGGCAAGACCGATCAGTCACCGCGCCACGAGTTTTGGTACGTGAGTGACGACGGTCAGGTTGTCGCAGCCCGCTATGATGATTGGAAGATCACGTTCCACGAAAACCGCGGTCAAGGGTTTGGTGTATGGCGCGAACCTTATGTCGAGCTGCGTGCGCCACTGATCACGCACATGCGCCGCGATCCGTTCGAGAGAGCACAGCACAACTCGAACACCTATGATGACTGGTGGCTCGACCGCCCGTTCATCCTCGTGCCCATTCAGGGGTTGGCAGCCGAGTTCCTGCTGACAATGAAGGAGTATCCGCCGACTCAGAGTCCCGGTGCCTTTAACCTCAGCAAGATCGAGGAGCAGCTCAAATCGGCCAGCGGCAGCCACTAAGCCGATGATTCCGGGCCGGCAACGGCCCGAGATCGTGAGGTAAGAGTTTGATAGTTACGGGCCGCACATGTCACCCTGATGTGTGCGGCCTTTCTTGATTGGAGAACAACAAATGAGTTCAACCACGCGTTCATCATCACGGGTCAGTAGTGTCCTTGCGATCACAGCGATCCTGTCAACGTTGGGTATCAGCTGCGCGCAAGAAGTTTCGCACACACAGCCGAAACTTATTTTGCAAATCACCATCGATCAGCTGCGCGGTGACCTGCCAACTCGCTATTACGACCGGCTCGGGGATGGTGGCTTTCGCTACCTGTGGGAAAATGGTGTCGTGTATCGAAATGCACACCACGCGCACGCAAATACTGAGACTATCGTCGGCCACGCGACGCTCGCAACGGGCGCACACCCGTCTGCGCACGGCATGGTCGGAAATCTGTGGTTCGATCGCGAGACCGGGTTTACGACTTACAATGTCGAGGACCCAAACTATCGCTTGCTGACCGAAGGCGCTGACGTCGATGAACAAGCCGAGATTGACCCGACCCAACGGGCTGCTCGCAGTGCGGGGCGGTCGCCGGCAGCGATACTAGTCTCGACCTTTTCTGACGAACTACGCAGCAATACCGGTGGCCAGTCGAAGGTCGTTGCCGTGTCCGTCAAGGATCGTGGGGCCATCTCAATGGCCGGCCATACTGGAACAGCGTACTGGTTCTCAAAGGCTGGTGGTGAGTTTGTTACGAGCACCTATTACCTGGACCAGTACCCTGAATGGGTAACCGCATTCAATGCACGGCAGCCGGCGCAGCAGTTCGCAAATACAAACTGGGAGCTGTTGCACGATCAGAGCAGCTACCTGTTTGCCGAGACGGATGATCGTGAATGGGAAACAGACGTCGCGGGATTCGGTCGGGTGTTTCCACACAGCTTCGGTGATGGCACCAGCCGTTACTTCACGACCTGGCTAACGCTAAGCCCGGCCGGCGACAAGCTCGTATTGGATTTTGCCAAGCAGGCGCTGGTGGAAGAGCAGCTCGGCGAAGATGACATCACCGACTATCTAAGCCTCAGTTTTTCGGCAACGGATTATGTTGGTCACGTATTCGGTCCATCGAGCCTTGAAAGTGAAGACAACATTCTGCAACTGGATCGCCGTATTGCGGAATTGCTCGCACACGTCGATGAGAAAGTTGGGCTGGAAAATACGCTGATTGTGCTATCTGCTGACCACGGTGGGCCGGATACACCGGGCTACCTGAATTCCCTGAGCATACCGGCGGGATACGTGGATCCGGACAGCTGGGACAAAGATGTTGCTATCACGCGGATCAAAGACCGATTCGGTATTTCTGGCGAACTCTTCGAGACTTACTCGCACCCGTACCTGTACTTCAGCGCGGAAGTGAAAAATGACAACGATATCGACCATGAGGCTCTTGAAGCGGCCGTTATCGAAGAGCTGTCCAGGTTCAAAGGCGTATCGCTCGCCGTGTCGAGCGCCGCACTCAGGCGCGGCAATCTGCCGGATACACACCTGTACCGCTCGGTCATCAACAACTTCCATGCAAAACGGTCAGGTGACATTTTTATCGTCTTCGAGCCGAATTGGTTCATCAATGACTTCGACGGCCTGACGGTTGCGTCGCACCACGGCTCGCCGTGGAATTACGACACTCATGTTCCAATTGTCTTCGCAGGAGCTGGGTTACATGCGCAGACAGTCGATCGCAGGGTGCTCTCGGTCGATATCGCCCCCACCTTGTCATCCTATCTCGGCATCAAGGCTCCATCAGGTTCTGTGGGCGAACCGCTGAGCGAAGTTCTTCTGGAATCTATGCGCTGAGCGGACGTTAGAGGGGCGGAGAGTAGGCCAAATGGGCGAATCTGAATTATTTTAGGCGAATGCGCGTCCTAACTGTAGGAACAGCACAAATCACGCCCCCGCTACCAAAAAAATACACCGGTCCCCTGAAAGGGGGCCGGTGTTTTTTTTCGCTTGCGCGTGGTCAGGATTGGGTTCTGCGTAGAAAGCAGGTTCACTCGCAGCCGCAGCGACGCGTTGCGACGCAATGAATAGACATCTTCATCTCGGTTCCTCACCAGATCCCGGCGCGTCCAGAATGATTTCTGTGGTCTCACCAGACAGCACCTCGGCTTCCAGCCATTGGGATGCGCCCGAATAAGTGTTAGCTACTTGCAGCTCGACAGGGCCGGCAGCAATACGCGCTCGAGTGCCAACCTGCATTCGGTGCACCGGGCGGCTGCGGTCTCCAGGTGGATAAATAGTGACTGTGTACTCGTCACCAGTCTGTTCGCGCCCCTGTTTGTCAAAGACCCGGACAATTACATCACCGACCTGGAATATTGCTTCGAATTCGACGGTTTGGTTGGCGGTGACTTCAACATCCCGTAGCCACTCGTCCGGCTGGTCGGCAGACCGGAACAGGTTTGCGCGGATGTCGTTAATCTGGAAAAACTGGTGACGAAGTCCCTCAAACTGGATTTCGAACCCAAGACCAAGCTGGGGGATCTCAAACTCAAAAGTCTGACGAAAACCGGCAAATTCGATCTCAATAATATACCCGAGAAAAAGATCAAGAAACTGGAATTGAGTTTTTTCAAAAAGGACGTTACGGGTAAACCCAAGAAAATGTCGGCGGTTTTTGAAGTACCTTTGCTGCTTGAGCTGAGTCTCACGGATTCCCAACTGATCTCCGGATTCTCACTGGACTGGTTACCCAATAGTCCTCCCGTATCCAGCGATCCCGATACTGGCTTGTCGTTCCTTGGCGTGAGCGCACCATCGGTTCCCGAGCCATCGACCCTTTTGCTGCTTGCCGGTGGGCTGCTGGGCTTGACGATCAGGATCAAAAAAAAGACTCCGGTCGTATAGCTCCCACCGAGGACAAGGTTGACCACCCCGTTTATCCTGGCGACGAGCATCTGTTATAGATCAGCGATATCGTGTCCGAAAACCCGGGACCACTTCTATTCGCAGTGTGGCGGAACTGTGTCAGGATGCATCGTTTCGAATGTACTCAGCGATGGGAACGACAATACAAATTCAGTTTTTAACCTCGGTATCCAGAACCACTCGAATTCGTTGAGCCAGTTGATCAGAGGAATAGGGTTTCGGTAATAACGGAATATCGTCCGGGCTTCCGGTTTCTTTATCGTTTTCTGGTTCCATCCCGGTAGTGAGCAAGACCTTGATGGCCGGCCAGGTTTTTAAGGCAATATGCGCAAGCTCTCGACCATTGGTATCTCCGGGCATAACAATATCTGTAAAAAGGAGGTCTATATTCGGGTGCTGTTTCAATAATTTTATTGCCACAGCGGCATTTTCGGCTTCATGGGTCTTATATCCGAGACGCTTTAAAGTACGACAGGCAAATTGGCGTACCTTTTCTCTGTCTTCCACAACCAGGATGGTTTCTTCCCCCATTGGGAGGATCTCATTAACCTCGGTATCAATTACAAAATCATCCTCTGCTTCAACGGATGGAAACAACAATTTGATGCTGGTTCCTTTATTCGGGGCACTAGTAATGTAAAGTTTGCCGCCGCACTGCTGAATAAAGTCATCTACCATTGTTAATCCAAGCCCGGTACCCGTCTCAATGGTCTTTGTCGTGAAGAAGGGTTCGACGGCCTGGCGCCTGGTTTCATCATCCATTCCAATGCCATCGTCGGTCACAGTCAATACGACATATTTGCCGGGAGCTAAATCACGATCCCATCTTGTCTTATCCAGCGTCTCTTCCGTAGTAGAGATGACTATATTCCCTCGATCGGGCATGGCATCACGAGCGTTGGTGACCATATTCAGTACAGCGCTTTCCAGGCGATTGGTATCAACAAGCGTATTTCCAATATCATCATTTAGTTCAAATCTGATATTTATCTCCGGGACGGATCGCTGTAACAGTCTCTCCATGGCGACAAGATTGTGGTTGATATTTATGTTATGTACCTTTAGTTCCTGACGACGTGAAAATGCCAGTAGACGCTTAATTAAATCGGCCCCGTCCTGGGCAGCGGATAAGGCATCTTCGACTAGTTCCTTGTGATCTTCGTTTTCATCACTCATGTCCTGCTCAAGAAATTTCAGATTGCCCCGAATGATCGTTAATAAATTATTGAAGTCATGAGAGATGCCGTCGGTCATTCGGCCAATTGCCTCGAGCTTCATGGCATGGGCCAGCATACTTTCCTTTTTGCGTGCATCCGTAATATCTTCATTAATCGAGATGTAGTGGGTAATTTGACCTTCTTGGTCGCGGACGGGGCAGATCGTGGACGAGTGCCAGAAAGGATCGCCGTTCTTTTTTTTGTTTTTAAATACGCCTCGCCAGATTCCACCACTTGAAATCGTTCTCCACATCTCCTTGTGGTCTTCTTCCGAGGTTTGCCCGGAACTCATAAAGCGTGGGTTTCTACCTAGTACTTCATCCTCACTGTAACCGGTTATGTCGTACAAGCGTGGGTTAACATACTCAATGTTCCCTGTAGCGTTGGTTATAATGATCGATACTGGACTTTGTTCAACAGCACGGGAGAGTTGTTGCAGTTCCGCATCTTTTTTCTCTTCATCAGTCAGGTCACGCATAATGCCGGTAAAGGAAATATTCTGTCCCTGTTGTACCTTGCTGATAGTAAGATAAATCGGAATAAGTTCACCGTCCTTACGTCGTGCCTGCACCCTTCGACCGGTACCAATGATCTTGGCAACATTTGTTCGTAAGTATTCGTCTAAATAATCATTATGCGTTTCACTGTGTGGCAACGGCATAAGCACCGATACATTTCGGCCCAATACCTGATCGGCTGTATAACCTAAAATAGATTCTGCAGCCAGATTGAAGGACTGGACAATTCCACTTTCATTAATTGTGATAATGCCTTCGCCCGCATTGTTCAGGATTGCCTCCAGACGTAATTCACGATCCATAATTTCTCTTTGTTTACCAATCAAGCTCCGGTGCATTATTTCGAGGTCTTCTGACAGACGCGCGAGTTCAGAAATATTGGTATTGACGTGGAATTCGACGGAATGATCGCCAGCAGCGATATTTGTTGCCAAATTTCTCAGGGATGAAACGGGCCGGGTAAGAAACCGGCTAAAGAAAATTGCCAGAAAGATGCTGAATGCAATGTAACAACTTGCGATAAATGAACCATAACGGTACGCAGCATTGATTTGTTCCTGAACTGATAATTCACTGTAACCTAGTCTTAATGTACCTAGCGGGCTGTCATCCACATCACTGAACAATTGTACTGCGATGAAATAAATCTGATCTGCATGTTCACCAAAACCAAAGTCCTCATTAAAAACTATCTTTTCTTTAGTACCGTTTGTGTTAGCTCGGATAGTTGTACCATCGTTGTCGATAAATTCCGCAAAAATCACCTCACCACTGAGTTGCGTCTCATAAAGAAATGAGATCTGATTTTGTGTGTCTTGATTTTCAACTGCAGGTTGAAGTAATTCAGAATACAATAGCGTATTGTTGCGCACGTGATCGATAAATTGCGATTCAAAACTGCGCTCGACAATCAGCATGATGCCGTAGAACAACAGGGGAGTGAGCGGGATATGGATTATAAGTATCCCAAGCATCATCCGGCCGGTGATACTCGACCAGGCTCGTTTTAGTTGTTGGAGCCTGTCCATAATACGCCCAGCGATTTTAGTCCTGTTTGATTCTCAAATTGTTCAGACCATATATAAGACACGGAACCCGGTGTATTGAGTAAATCTTCCACCAGTACATCAATGTTGTCATATACAGGCGGCCGCTGGTCCCCAAGTCGGAAAACACGTGACAGTGCCTGACGTTCATATTGACGTTTGGACATGAAAACAACTTGTTGCAGAAATACTTCCATGATGAGTGAGTCAGTCGAGTTCAGCATGGGTTTAAGCCGTACCTGATCATTAAAAATTCGTACACCTAGGAATAATTTTCGTACGTCTGCGTGAGAAAGTGACTCCAGCTTTCCATTGTCACTACAGACAAGCAGCAAGCTGCGTTGGGTCGTCTGCGCGGTGCTAATAACGCAAATCATACTCAGACACAGACATAGAAATATCGTTCTGAGTTTTGCCGCTTTCTTTCGCATTAGAACATTGCGTCCCATTGCAACATGAACTGGCCGAAATAATCCTCTTGTGTATGATTTCCGGAAATTTCCAGTGTGAAGGCATGCCGATCAAATGCATCCAGGCGGACCCCGCCGAGAATCCTGTCGGTGATGTATTGCGGAAATAGCGCGAGATAAGCGCCATTCTCATCACCAACGGTCCACTCAACACGGCCAAATATTGTCCAGTGATCATCTGGTTTGAAATCTGCTTGAAAATAGCTACTAACAAAGTTATCTGTCAGTTCCCCGTTTAATTCTTGCAGACGGTTACGGAGATAGAAGCTCGAGCCCGTCAATCGCCAGCGCTCGGACTCCCAGTTTCCATATGCGCCGGCACTAATTTGACGTATTTCATTAAGTCCGATCCTGTCGGCGGGAATTACAGTGTAATTAAAAAACAGACCGTATCGGGTTGGCGCATATAATAATGGTTCAAGATAGAGATTTAGTGTGAGGGAGAGATCATGTGAACCGGATCCCGGGTCCAATAAGCTCAGTGCATTGAACTCGTCGGACAATTCAGGTCCAGCGCCCGCTGCCAGGGCATAACCCAATCCCTGTTCGTCTTGTTCAATGACGCCCTCAATGAGTAATCCCGTCAAATGTATAGGCAAGAGTCCGTTGTCATCTTCAAACGCAACGACTGATGGTCGACTTATACTGGATTCCAGAAAGGAACCATGATGAAATTCAGTATTCCAGTAACCAACAGGATTATGAAACCGTCCCAGCCAGACCTTACTATCGCCTACAATAGAGCCTAACTGGAGACGCTCAATTTCCTGTTCGTTTTTAGCGAGCAGTAATTCACCAAGAAAGAGGAAATTCCGATAATTATATGTGGCAAATATGTCCACACCATATGTGTCATCGGAAGTATCCAACAGTGAATCATCTGCCAGATCGGTGCGGAAAATTGCGCCTATATGGGGAAACAGCAGGTACTCACCGGTAGCTTCTCCCAGACTTATCGGTGAATAAACCATTGATGTAATAACAATCAGGCTATAAAGTAATCCGACACAATGATGATCACGGTTCACTTACTATGCTCCTTTAATTAGGGCATCCGGCACAATTAAATTCACTCTGAATAATCATACTATGCTAATCGAGAGGCAGTCTTTCCGTAGAACTACGTAGCCGCTCCTCTGAGGTTTTCGCCGGGCCCAATCACCAATTGGGCAAAAATGCCCTGTCAAGTAATTCATCAACACAGCCTAGAATTAAGAAATGACTGAATCCGCGAAGATATTAATAGTTGATGATGATGTTCGAATATGCCGAACACTGAGGCAGTATCTTAAACGGGAAGGGTACCTTGTCAGTATTGCAACCAATGGCGAAGAAATGTGGAATCACTTCGAAAAGGACCCACCTGATATGATTCTACTTGATGTCATATTGCCCGGGGACGATGGTATAACCCTGGCGCGCGAGTTGCGAAAAATTTCCGAAGTGGGCATCATCATGTTAACCGGGAAGAATGATCCCGTCGATCAAATCATCGGTCTGGAAATGGGCGCCGACGATTATGTGACGAAACCATTTGATGAACGGCAGTTACTCGCCAGAATTCGGAGTTTGCTGCGCCGGCGCGCAAGTTTCGCATTAAGGACAAACGCGGAAACCGGAGACAATAATCAAAAGATTCATTTTGATGGTTGGGAAATGGATTTATTTACCCATGAACTGGTTTCCCCTTCCGGTGACAGGACAGAACTGACTTCCCATGAATTCAGATTACTGGAGATTTTTGTTCGGAATCCGGGTGGTGTCCTAAATCGCGATCAGATCATGCAGCGACTTTACGAACGTGACTGGTCTCTGAATGACAGAAGCGTAGATGTGCTCATTGGTAAACTGCGGAAAAAGATCGAAGAAGACTCCTCACAACCAAAGTTGATCCTGACTATCCGTAATTTTGGCTACAAGTTTGCCGGTCGAATCACAAAAAAATGATCATGCTAAATCTCACTGAACCGGCATAGCCGTTCGGTTTGAGTTTGTTGTAGTCATTTTAGCATCTACAATGAATTTACAAATAATTACAATAAGTAACCAACCCTTACCTAACCTCGTCTTGCGCGTTACATGGATGTAATAAGATTTCATCCGGGACTGAATGCCAGAAATGGATAATCTGGAGAGGAATTCAGGACATAATCACGGTGACGAATGAACAGGATGCGAAAAGCGAAAATTGCTAAAGCGATTAGGAAAAGACATGCAAAAAAGCTCGTTGTAGCAATTGTTGTGTTGATGATCTCATCTCCCACATCATATTCAGAATATGGTGATGTGGTATTGGATCGGTATAAGGAGATTATGGCGGAAGTTGGATTATCACCTGTGGTATTCCCACACTGGACTCATCGAATACAATTTAAGTGCAAGGCTTGTCATGAAGGCATCTTTGTCATGCAAAAAGGGGCGAGTGATATCACTATGTCAGCCATTATTGAAGGGAAGTTTTGTGGCAATTGCCATAATGGAAAAATCGCCTGGGACCCACTTTATTGTGATCGTTGCCATTCATTGCCAGTCGTGGCTGAGTGAGTAGCAGCAGCTGATGATTAGCAGGACTATTCTTGATTTCGGAGGCAGGTTAGTCCGGTATTGCGTCTATGGAGTCCTCCTGCTAATTCTCTTTTATGGGAGTAATCAACTTTTACTGGCCCAGGTTTCAATTAATGAAGCGTCGGTAGACAAGGGTCCAGAGGCGTCAGGTTCAAACGAGAAGCCGGAAACAAAACATCAACCATCAAAGGTTGCATCGGAGGTCGTGGTTGACCCTGCGGATGCAGGTGAATATGTAGGGGAGATGTATCAAATTGGACTCGGCTGGCATCCCACTGCCCTGGCAGGTTTTCCCACTGACAAATTCGGTCTGGTCGACTGGGTGGCTACATTGGACCAGGAACTGATCCACCCAAGAGGCAGTATTGTTGCAAACGCTGTGGAGGGCGTTCCTTTCGATATGGATATACTCATGCCGTCGAAAACCGGCATGATCGCCGGCGCACACTTCCCACATAAGATACATACCACGTGGATGGGATGTGAAAGCTGTCATATCAAGATATTTATGCCGCTTGCTGGCTCCAACGATTTAACTATGTCCAGGATCGTTGAAGGAAAGGCATGTGGCGTCTGTCATGGAAAAGTGGCTTTCCCGCTCAATGATTGCGCCCGATGTCACGTGCCACAAATGCCATCTGGTGCTAACAAGACGGCCAATTAATGATCAGTGACATGCCTTTTTCACGTCTAAAATCATGCGAATTGCAACGACTTCAATCCGCATAGGGCTGGCTATAATAACCTTTGTTTGCAGTGTCGCTGCTAACGAAAATATGTCAGCAGCGCAAGCGCAGATAGATAATGAAACTTCTTCGCCAACGCAGGATGCCAAAGCTGACTTCCTAGAAGAATTGCATTATTCCCACGAAGAGTTCATAGATATTTATGAATCTCTTCCAAGAGATGAAGAGAACAAGGTTGATTGGGAGAAGGCAACCAGGGAGGGACTTATCGAGCCCCTCGCCTCGATCGATGCAAATAGTGGCGAAGAATTTATTATGGATTTTAAGGTTGTAATTAAGTTCAACGACATGCTGATCAAAGACGTTGTATTTTCGCATGCCATCCATACTTATTGGCTAAATTGTAATTCATGTCATCCAAGGCTTTTTAAGCCGGAGATTGCCGCGAATCGTATGACCATGAAAGAGATTCGGGAAGGAAAATATTGTGGTCTATGCCATGGGATGGTTGCTTTCCCGACAAATGTGATAGACGCCCCCAATTTCCGTGCCAATTGTCTACGGTGCCATCGCGCTCAAAGAGGATAATTTACAATGCGAAGCCACTTAATACCGCTCCTCTTAACATCGATCTGGATTTTGTCTCCTGGCTCAAACCTTCTTGCCCAGGACAATGATCCAGTGGATACCCAGGCTGTCATGGAAAGGGCCAATAATCTGAAGGATATACTTGATAGCCTGCTGGTGGATTCGAACCAAAGCAGTATCCAGAAGACCATCAAACAAGGGGGCGAATCCAGCGATCCACTCATTGCAGAGGCACTCAGGTTAAAATCAAATGGCGAGCAATTGCTGGCAGAGAAAGAATATATGAAGGCTGCTATCACGCTCCAGTCCGCCCTGGATCACGTTTTTCAAGCGATCAGGTCGGAGGAAAATAAAGATGAGCCAGCGGATGCATTAAATGTCAGGCTGGCAGAAAAGATAACGGTGAATGACACTTTTATCTCGGCTGCTTCAAGAGTCGTGACCGGTGCGCCGAACAATGACGCGTTGGATCTACTGGCAATGGCCAAAGAGGCACGCAGCAGAGCGGACACGGACTCCGGTAATGGTGACCTGGAAGCAGCCCTCGAGGAACTGGAACAATCAACCCGACTGGCCCAGCAGGCCATCATGTCAGTCAGGAATGGCACGGTCATTGAAAGACCACAGTAGGTAGCCAGGCATCTTGCTAAAGCACTAACCGTTTCAGAGAGCACAACCATCATGACATTTCGAATCAATTGCATATCGATATTATGCGTATGTTTATCCATCGGCCTGCCCAACATAGACATTATAAGCTCAAGCTACGGGGCACAGAAGAACACCGAAGAGGAACTACAACAAAACGTACCGAGCACAATTGACGGAAAAATATCGGATATTATTAGTGTCCCGGGCTACACCTATGTTGAGGTTGAGACCAGTAATGGCATAGTCTGGGCCGCCGTTCTCAACACCTCGCTAAACATTGGCGACGAAGTGTCCTTGTCAACCGCGACACCGATGCAAGATTTCTACAGCAAGACCCTGCAGCGTGAGTTCGGCGTCATATATTTTGCAGATGGATTCATCTCGAATGATCGCGTGCCGTCGACCGATAGCGAGGCAGCGGCGGCACACGGCCGCATCGGCGAGCAGGCGACGGTGGCACCCGTTCAGGGAATTCGCAAGGCGGAAGAGGGCCATACGATTGCCGAAATCTACGCCCGCAGCGACGAACTGAGCGGAGAACAGATGCGCGTCCGTGGCCAGGTCGTCAAATTCACGGCCGGTGTCATGAACACGAACTGGCTCAGGATAATGGACGGCAGCACGAATCGAGATCTTATCGTGCCATCAGATTCAGCAGCCGCAGTGAATGACGTCGTCCTCGTCGAAGGCAAGCTCGTGATCAACATGGACCTCGGACAGGGGTATGTACTTCCCGCCGTCCTGCAGGATGCCGAAGTTACGATCGAATAGTGATGTGAGTGGCTATTCGCCCATGTAATCGGCCTGCCATTGTGCGGCCAATGAACGGGCCTCGTCGATCTGCGCTTCATCCATAATGGACTCAAGCACGGGTATATATCCCTTCGCATCCTTTTCGCCGCTCAAATTCGCAGCACTAAACCATAGGTGCGCCTGAACAAGATCCTTCTCGACGCCCACTCCCTGAAAATACATGGTTCCCAGCTGCTTCAGCGCAGGCAGGTGGCGTTGATTTGCTGCCTTGTTGAACATATCCAGCGCCGACTCCGAATTTTGCTCAAGGACGGCACCTGAAAGGTATTGCAGTCCGATCTCAAACTGCGCCTCGGCCAATCCTTGCTCGGCCGCCCTGACCTGCCAGTCCATACCCTGGCTTATGTCCTGGTCGACACCCTGGCCGAGGACATACATACGACCAAGGTTGAACTGTGCTTCGGCAAAGCCCTGCTCAGCCGACCGGGAGTACCAGTCGAATGCCCGCTTCTGGTCCCGCAAAGCCCGTTTTTGGCTCCGGGCCTTGTCGGCTTCGCTCACATAGTATTGCGCCAGCTCGAACTGGGCCGCCGCATCACCGGATTCCGCTTTCTTCCGGATATCGGCAGTGTCGTTTGCCCACGACCCGGTAGAACAGACTGCGATGAGAGTTGCTGCAATTATGGTAAATCGCATACAGGCGACCTCTTATTCCTGACGACTCGATAATTTTAGATCTGCCCGGATGTGGATGTCCATTCGCCTCCGGTCACGATTACATACCTTTACATTTTATTACCAAAAATCGCTGGCGGTTCATACGGCGGTTACATGGGCTCGATAAAGTGACAATCAATGGAAAAGGGCTGAGAGCCCGAAATCGACCCGCAACCCAATGAAGGAGAAAGTAATGAAAACCTTATTCTTGAGCCGGTGGCATCAGATTCTGGCGGTCCCGCTGTCAGTACTGTTGATGGGAACGGGCCTGTTGTTTTCAGCCGCCGCGTCGGCGCAAATCGCGGGTACCGCGCACGATTTTTCTGATGGTGTCAGTGGTGGTGCCGGTGCCGATGGCTGGAACACATCTGGGGAGATTTGCGTCGTATGTCATGCGCCGCATAACACCATCGAAACCGCTGAGCAGGGGGGTACGGGGAGTCTCGGCCCATTGTGGAACAGGACGCTTTCGGCAGTAAACAACTACAGCGTCTACTCCAGCACCGGCCGTGCAGGCAGCTTCCTGGAACCCTCAACGGTCGCAAGTCAATCGACAGATCCGTCCGGTGTTTCCAAGCTCTGCCTGTCCTGCCACGATGGCACGATTGCACTGGATTCGTTCGGCCGCGCCGGCGATGGGACACCCTTCACGGCTGGAACGACCACCATCGACGGCGTCAGCGTGAACTTCAATATCGGTGAGGGCAGCGGCCTAAACGGTAACTTGAGTAACGACCACCCCGTAGCATTCACGTTTCCGATCACAGATAGCGAGATCTACACATTTACGGCTGGCTTTGTAGATGGGCCGAATCCTGGTGTCTTGCCGCTCTTCGGTGGGTTAACAGACCAGTTAGAATGCGCGACCTGCCATGACGTGCATGGAACCGGCAATGCCAAGTTGCTCAGGGTCGCCAACGCAGGCAGCGACCTTTGCCTGAGCTGCCACATCAAGTAAGCCATGTCCTTCAGGCTCTGCATGTCTGCACAACAGAAGTAGAGTCGGGTTGCAGTACCCCCATCCGTTTGGATGGGGGTGCAGTTTCGTGTAAAACGGCGTCAGACATCAAATAATGATATGCAGGAACGGGCATTATCGAATTTGAAAGGGTAGGGGTATGCAGCAGGTGAACCATTCGAGATTAAACCCGGTTTTCCCGATCCTCATCGGCCTCGCCATGTTCGCTTGGCTGGTTCCGGTGCGCGCCCAGGATGACGTTCCGCTGTTTTACCCACCGCTCCCGGATGGGCCGCGTATCCAGTACCTGACCAGCTATTCCGGCGCCTCGGACGTCAAGGCAGAGGGCGAAAAGAAAGGTGGTTGGCTGAGCGATTTCGTCCTCGGCGAGGAAGACCTGGAGGACGACCAAGGGCCGAACAAGCCTTACGGCGTATCTCTGAAGAATGGGCAGATACACGTCGTTGATACCCGCGGGGCGGGCTACGCGATATTCGATGTCGCCGGCAAGGACTATCGATTCCGGGAAGGCTCCGGGTCCGCTAACATGCCGAAGCCCATCAACATAGAGATTGACGACGACGGAACGAAGTTCGTCGCCGATACCGGCAGGAACCAGATCCTCGTATTTGACAGCAACGACGAATTTGTCAGAGTCATAGGGAAAACAGGCCATTTCCGCCCGTCGGATATGCTCGTCGACGGGGAAAAGCTGTACGTGGTCGACATCCAGGGACATCGCATCCTCGTACTCGACAAGAATAGCGGCGAGGAGCTTTCTACTTTCGGTTCACCGGGTAGCGGCGACCACAACTTTTTCCACCCGACTAACATCGCCATGGGTCCGAACAAACACCTGTATATCAGCGACACCAGCAATTTTCGCGTGCAGGAATTCACGCGGGACGGAGAGTTCGTAAAAAGTTACGGGGCCGGAGTAGGCACGGCGCCCGGCAGTTTTGCTCGCCCTAAAGGCGTTGCTGTGGATCGCGAGGGCCGGGTGTATGTCGTCGACGCCGCCTTCGAGCGCGTGCAGGTATTTGATGACCAGGGCAGGCTGCTGATGTATTTCGGCGAGCCGGGTTCGAGGCACCAAAGCGGCATGGACCTGCCGACGGACATCGATATCGACTACGCCAGCGTTCCCTTCTTCCAGCAATATGCAGATCCCGAGTTCGAGCTCGAATTCATCATTGTAGTTGCCAACCAGTTCGGTTCCAACAAGGTCAACGTGTTCGGTTTTGGGCGGCACAAATCAATGAACTATGGCGAAGAGTAAAGACTGGTGGGCCGGGGACAGCATTGAATGCGCAAGGCTACTCTTACCTGCACCGCCCTGGCTTTGTTTCTGTCGGCGACTGATACTCACGCGCAGGAAATTGCTCCATTTAAACTGACCGACTTCTGGGCATACCTTGAGCTGTCGTACCGGCTCAACCAGATCAACAACCAGTCGACCGGCGTAGAGACTGACATTGACGATGATAGGCGGCAGATTGAACTCGGAGTTTCAACCAACAGCTACGTTTATCACCCCAAGCTACTGCAAATGCGCATTGCCGTGAGCTTGCTCTCCGACCGGCAGAAGATTGTTCGCGAACTGACCTCCCTGCCTGCGGGCAATGTCGACGTGTCACGCAGCAGTCGCGAGGAACTGCTGTTGAATATGGACGCATCGTTGCGATTCTTGAAGGACAAGCCGTATCCGACCACATTCACCTACGTTCGGGACAACCCGATCGTAAGCACTGGCGTTGAAGGGAGTTTCTCGCAGGAAACCGAGCGCATGGCCCTCGACGTGCAGCTGAGAGACGTGCTGCCGTTCCACCTGGCGCTCAATGCGTCCAAGGGCCGGGCGTTCGGGGAGTCCCTCGATCGGGTCGTTGACACCAGTACTGACCGCGTGAACGTTAAGGCGAGAAAGACCTTCTCGCCAGGTAATCTCATGACTCTTGATTACGATACATCAGAACAGGAATCCAGGAATGGTGATCCGAGAAGGCCGATCCAGGAAACGATTCGTAAGACCGAACGGTTTTTGCTGACAAGCGATTCACGGTTTGGCGACGACGACCAGGTGAGATTGGACCAGACCTTGCGTCTGACTCGTCGCGACGAACCGGACGTAACCGACATAAATTTCTCGCCACTGCTTCGCTGGATGCACAGCCCCAGATGGGAAACAATATATCGATATAACTTCAGCCAGACGGAACGACCCGAATCGGATTTTAAGAACAGGGCAGAAGTATTAAGCGCCTCGATCCGCTACGTACCGTCACAAACGTTCAATGGTCTGTTACGCGCTGAGTATGATCGCTCGGAAGAGGTCGACCGGCTGTCGCAGGATGCGCGCGGACTCTCCGGGCAAGCCAACATAAAGCACGATACATCGGTGGGTCAGCTCAACATGTCGCTGGGGCTTGGCTATCGGCTCGATGACCGCGTATCTCAGAGTCCGCGAGTGATAATCGAAGAGGAACCGGTGACCTTTATCGGCGCGGCTCCGATTCCTCTGTCCCGGGATTTCGTGGTTGCGGAAACGGTTATTGTCAGAAATGCAACCGGCACTCAGACGTTTGTCGAGGGGTTCGACTACCTGCTGAGTGAGGTCGGGTCAACAACTCGATTAGAGCGGATTATCAGCGGCAGCATCCTGGATGGTGAGACCGTGCTCGTCGATTACCAGGCAGAAACGGGCGGTACATTCGAATTCTCGCAGGTCAACCAGTCCATTAGCGCCGATTTCAGGTTTGTCAAGTATCACAACCTGTTCTTCCGATATTTCAACAACCGGCAAAACCTGCAGTCGGGAACGCCAACGCTACCGTTCAATTCGGTAGAGTCTTTCGAAATCGGTTTACGTGAAGAGATACCGATACAGACACGCGGTATCCAGATCTCCGGGGAAGTCCGGTATCGGCGGCAGGAAGAAGACATAAATCCATTTGACCAGGCCAGTCTTACGCTTTCGGTACAGGTGCCGCTGTCAGCAAAGGCGAATCTGTCGGCATCTGCATCGCGCAGCGTCGTCGACAACTTTTTTTCCGACGAGGATTCGGACTTGATGACCTTTAACGCCAACTTCACCTGGCAGGCATTGAGAAGCCTGACGGTTTGGGCTGAAGGCCACTACGACAAGGATACCGGCGGAACTATTCTTCGCAGCAATACGCGTTGGAAGCTTGCAGCGCAGTGGAGATATCGCAGAATTTCAATGCGCGTGGACACCCGCTACAACCAGCAACGGCAGGGGCTCCTGGATAACGACAACTTTGAGTTCTGGGTGCAAATCCGGCGGGACATGTTTTGAGTAGCCGGTGCAAAAAATTGCTTGTCAGCCTTTGGGCCGTCGCTTGCAGCCTGATGCTGCTCGTAGGCTGTGCATACACGTCCGGGGAAACCTTACAGAATGTGCCTGCTACGGGGCTGGCCTGGCCTGCGCCGCCTTCCGAGCCGCGAATCGCCTACGTAATGTCTTTTACCGGCGCGGAAAACCTGGGCATCAAAAAGCGTTTTCTGCAGCGCTTGCGCGTTTTCGTCAGCGGTCGTAGCGAGGAGCGTCTCGTGCGGCCGATGGCAGTTGTCGAGAGTCCGGGTAACCGGTATTTCGTGGCTGATCCCGGCGTACGAGGCGTGCACCTGTTCGACCTGCAGAGAGGCCGGTATCGCCTGATCCGGCGGGAGAATGGCGAACCGCTACCATCGCCGGTGGGACTTGCGGCCGGGCTGGTCGGTGAGGTTTATGTCGTGGATTCGCGCCTTGCAGCCCTGTACATGATCGAGCCGCGTGGTGAAGTGGCCCTGAAGGTGCCGCTCGATGCCCTCATGTCCCAGCCAACCGGCGTAGCGCTCGACAAGCCCAGTGGCCGGATTTACCTCGTAGACACCGGCAGTCACGAGGTAAAGATTTTCGCTCGTGACGGTGCTCTGTTGAGACGCGTCGGCGGCCGTGGTATCGGCCCCGGCAAGTTCAATTATCCGACCATGATCTGGATGACCGATGCCGGTGAGTTCCTGGTATCCGACTCACTGAATTTCAGGACACAGGTGTTCGATGCTGAGGGTAATTTCCTGCGCCAGTTCGGTGTGGCCGGTGACAGTGCGGGCTTCCAGCCACAGTCCAAGGGAATCGCCACGGACAGCCATGGCCACGTGTATGTTGTCGACTCGACGCTGCACGCGGTACAGATATTTGATTCTTCTGGCACGTTCCTCTTCAGGCTGGGTCTTCGCGGAGACGGCGCCGGGGAGTTCTTGCTACCAACTGGCATATTCATCGGCGAGCGTGACACGATCTATGTCGCCGATTCCTACAATAATCGCATACAGGTCTTCCGCTACACTGGTGGAGTCGCGCAATGAGACGAATCGACCTGTTATGCACAATCCTGACTGTGTTGCAGCTGGTATCACTGAACGCGTCAGCGCAAGAGTATCTCAACCTGGAAGACACCAGGCATGACCTGGCAATCTACCTGCGGCCTGTATCTGCTGGTCAGGGTGACGACCCCCGGTGCGTGTTTTGCCATGCGCCACGCAGCCACTCGTTGTCGCTGGGCTTATGGATCGAAGACCAACCCGAAAACATCCTGGTTTACCCATACGACAGGCCGTCCGAAGAAACGCCTGCAGGCAAACCGGATGGATCATCTTTGATTTGCCTGGGGTGTCACGACGGCATTATCGCGCTCGGCGATATCATCAGCCGGACGCAATCGGCAGAGGCCGCAAGGGGTGCCACGCGAACTGATTATTCAGACGGCCACCCGGTATCATTGCCCTACGATCAAGGCGTGGTCGAGGACGACGCCGAGCTGGAGAGCCGCAGCCGGCTGCCGGATCAGGTCAGGCTCGATTCCAGGGGCAAGCTGCAGTGCACTACCTGCCACGATCCGCACGATGATACCTACGGAAACTTTCTCGTGATGGAATCCAGGAAAAAAACACTATGTGTCGCCTGCCACAAGATGTCGAACTGGGATTCATCTGCGCACAATACTGCATCGATTGCCTGGAACCGCCAGGGACCGGACCCGTGGCCGTTTACTACGTCAAGGGGAACGGTTGAGGAGCACGGGTGTGCAAACTGCCATACACCACATACCGCAGGTGACGGGCGCTATCTGCTTAATTTCAGCAACGAAGAAGGCAACTGCCTGTCATGTCACAATGGCAACGTCGCTCGAACTGACGTCAGAGCCGAATTCGACAAAGTCTCGCATCATCCTGTTGAAATGACGGCAGGGATCCACGATGCAGGCGAAGATGTTTTCATTTCTCCATCGGATCGACATGTCGAGTGCGTGGATTGCCACGATCCTCATTCAACACGCAAAGCGGAAGACGGCAAGGGTTTTGCTTTTATTACGGATACGCGCGGTATCGACATAAATGGTGCGGCCAAGACGAATGTTGCCGCAGAGTTCGAGATGTGCTTTCGCTGCCACGGCGACGGACCCGGGAGGCGTGCCATGCCGACACCACGGGTGCACGATCAGAACAATGTGCGGCTGCAGTTTGATGATGGCAATCCGTCATTTCATCCGGTCGTGGCACCAGGGAACAATCCGGACGTTCCCTCATTAATTGCCCCCTTGATAGAAAACAGCACGATCGACTGCAGTGACTGCCACTCCAGCGATGCAGATTCGAGGCTTGGTGGACAGGGGCCGGACGGGCCGCATGGCTCCGTTTTTCCGTCATTATTGAACCGTAACTACCAGACCCAGGATCGCACACCGGAGAGTCCGACAGCGTATGCTTTGTGTTACGCATGTCACGATCGGAACAGCATCCTCGCCGACGAGAGCTTTGGCGAGCACAGGCTTCATGTCGGCGACAACAGCACGCCGTGTAGTGCTTGCCACGACCCGCACGGCATCAGTTTCACGCAGGGTGATTCGGACAGCAATTCGCACCTGATAAACTTCGATTCTTCGATCGTCTTTCCAAATGCCGGAGACGAGCTTCGTTTTGAGGATCGTGGCAGCCGGACTGGAGCCTGTTTCCTGGCATGTCACAACAATAATCACGATGGACTGTCGTACGAGTGAGGACAATGTGGCCAGGCTAATTCTGATAATTTCGGTCATGCTTATCGCGGCTTGCGCCCCTGCGACCGTGAGGGACGGGAGTACATCCGATCCGAGTCCGGAAATCGTTTGGCCGGCTCCACCACAAACTCCACGAATCCGGCTCCTCTATTCCTTCAGTGAGCCGGGCGATATCGGGATAAAGCCTGGCGCACTCAAGCGTTTCGTACAATTTCTTGCCGGGAAGGAACGCCAGGGCATGCTGCGGCCGTACGCTATTGCCGCGGATGACGAGGTGATCGCCGTCGCCGACCCAGGGCTAAGGCTGGTTCACCTCTTCCTGGTAAAGCAGTCGAAATACGAGGTAATTCGCGAGGCCGGTGACGAGAATTTCGAGTCCCCGGTTGGTATCAGCCTGTCGCAGGATGCTATTTTTGTCGCTGACTCCGCGGCTGGCAAAGTATTTGTCTTCGACCGCAAGGGGGAACACAGCAATACGATAAGCAGTCTGACCCGCCCCACCGGTATCGCATTCCATGCTGCAAGTGGTCGGCTATTTGTTACCGATACGATTGAAAACGAAGTTGTTGTTTTTGACCGCTCAGGCACACGACTCGACGAGTTTGGTGCAAAGGGACTGGCTATCGGTGATTTTAATTTTCCGACGTCACTCGCGCTTCACGACGACACCCTGTTCGTGAATGACACACTGAATTTTCGGGTCCAGGCATTCACTCTCGATGGCATGCCGGTATCCTCTTTCGGTGAAATCGGGGACAGTTCCGGACAGTTCGCCCTCTCGAAAGGACTGGGCACGGATGCGAAGGGCCACGTGTACGTCGCCGACGCCTTGTCGAACTACGTTCAGATCTTCGACAAGGAAGGACGATTTCTGCTGTCATTCGGCGGCATGGGTGGTGAGGCTGGGCAGTTCCGTTTGCCCGCCGGGTTGTATATCTTCAACAACACGATTTACATCGCCGATTCTCAAAACGGTCGGGTTCAGGTACTTGAGTATATTGAAGGTGAAGGATGACCAGGCGCTTTGTCATCGTTGCAGGGCTGGCCATATGCCTGTCGTCCACGGTCATGGCTCAGGATATTTCTTCGACCAGGCACAACCTGTCCGTCTCCGGACCGGGATCCGTGACAAGCGGTTCGGTCAACGAGGTGTGCGTCTTTTGTCACACGCCTCATCATTCGGCGCCCAGCGCACCGCTCTGGAATCGTGAACTGCCAACAGGCCAGGTCTACCAGCTCTACGGAAGCAGTACGCTGGATTCGTCGCCCGAGAACCCGCAGCTCAGGTCAGGCAATTTTTCCTTGCTGTGCCTCTCGTGCCATGACGGCACGATCGCGCTGGGCGATTTCGTCAATCCGTCCCAGGAAGATCCCAGCTTCACATTCGGATTGAATGACAGGGGGCGGCTCGGTACCAACCTGAGCGACGACCACCCGGTTTCGCTGGTATATGACAACAGCCTGGCACTTAACGATACGCGATTGCACGAGCCGGGGATCAACGGTTCAAATATTGCGCCGCTGCCACTGCAGGATGGGCAACATCTCGAGTGCACGACCTGCCATGACGTGCATAACAATACGCTGGAGCCTTTTCTGAACGTGCAGTCCGCGAATGGTGACATCTGCCTGACGTGCCATGACCTGTCGAGCTGGGACTTCACGACGTCATCGCACGCGACGCAGTCCGGCAACCCGCCCGGATCGCCGGGACCCTGGGACGACAGGAGGGCCGCGTGGAGGGGTGTCGACGTTGCGGATAATAGTTGTTTCAATTGCCATACTCCGCACAGCGCGCCATCGCCTGAGCGTTTGTTGAAGGACATTGAAGAGGCGACCTGCCTCGAGTGCCACGATGCTTCCGTGGCAAACACGAATATTCAAGCTGAGTTCAACAAGGCATCCCGGCACCCGATAGCGTCGACCACGGGTGTCCACGATCCCAGTCCATCAGTAGAACCTGCTATTGTGCAATCCAGGCACGTGGAATGTGTCGATTGCCACAACCCGCACGCCGTTACCTCAGCCGATATTGGCAACCTTCCCGGCCCGTTAAACGGCGTAAGAGGGCTCGATTCCTTTGGTCTTGGGGAAGTTAACCCGATTACCGAGGTCTACCAGTTGTGTTTCCGTTGTCACGCGTATAGTCCGGGTAAACTGGCACCGCCGACAGCACGTGTGCATGAGCAGACCAATGTCGCGCTGGAGTTCGATACCGGTAATCCATCATTCCATCCGATACTGGGGCCGAGCGTCAATCCGAATGTGCCCAGCCTGACCATTCCACCGGGTAGCATCATTACCTGTATCGACTGTCACAACAGCAATGCATCCAGTACTGCAGGTGGCAGCGGCCCTGACGGACCCCATGGCTCTACCTTTCCGACATTGCTTGTTCGTCGTTACGTGACCGCAGACAATACCCGAGAGAGTCCTGCCGTATATGCCCTGTGTTTTGGTTGTCATGACTATGACAACATCCTTAGCGATGCCAGCTTCGGTGAACATTCAAGGCATCTTGAAAATGGCGATGTACCTTGTAATGCTTGCCATGACCCTCATGGTGTCTCATCGACCCAGGCAACCTCGAGCAATGGTTTTCCTAACAATACGCATTTGATCAATTTCGACACGAATATTGTCTCGCCCACTCTAGGCAATCCCGCACCATTCTTTGAAGACCGTGGTACATTCCAGGGCAGGTGTACTCTCAGCTGTCACGGCGAGCAACACTGCCCCGGCGACAATTGCGATATTGATGCCCGTTATTAGATCTGAATTATGGTAATTGTATCTCCTGAAAAATCGACCTTGCCGTTTCAGGCCGCAATTCGCATGTGATGGTCGTCGAGTCCGCGATTTGCCCGATCGTCGCTGCTTGAGTCGCGATCCAGTTATCTATTTCTTGGCTGATCGGCTTACGCGCTCCGACGGCTAGAGCGCCATATTACCTTCGTTTAACGTTAAGTTTTAGGTTCGCGGCGATGCACAGCCCGGTTGGGTAGCGCTGAAGCGGCCCCTACACGGCCAGCGGGAACGGGTCTAGGTCGATTTGCATATAATTCTCATAGCGCGCCCCCGCTACCAACAATTAAAAGCCCGGTCTTGTACCGGGCTTTTTTATGTCTGCCGTAGGCAGATCGGATGTCCGCTATACCCCCGAGAGCAGACGCTCGGCGAGAGACTAAATTCGGCCATCCCCTTGCAGTATCGATCATGCTTTTAGCCTATAGCTTCTCGATTCTATTCATCTTGTAGGTCTCTTCGAGGAAAGGCTTCATTGGGCCATATACGCGAAAGTTGGTTTGAAATTATTATTTAGTCTCTACCAAATCATTTAGTTGATACGTTTTATCAAAGGCAGACTTTTCAGGGCCATAAAATCTAAACAGTAAGAAGAATTTTTCCCCTGCTTTTGTTGGCGTCCAGTTGGCTTCTTTGCCCGCTGGGGCCTTGGGAGAAAAATAGATATCAACGCTACCATCTTCATTTACTTCCAACCCTTTATCAGAAGATGCCACCCCAACTTTAGGGACGTCTTTGATCCACGCTGCACTTTCCAAGTTATATGCCATTACTGACCAAAAATTCTTTGCAGGTACATTTTTTGGCACATTCATTTTGTAGGTCTTTCCGCCATCTAACCATTCGCCATTATTGTCTTTAGCATCTCCTAGATAAAACGTGGCCGCACCAAAGGTTTTAACACTGGTACAAACGGCATAATACAATGCACCACGGCTGTTATAGTCTAAATACGTAGGAAACTTAAAGCTAAATGCAGAATCTACCGTGCCTGGTGGCAATATCGATGTCCAACTTTTTCCTTCATAAAAGGGAGCGATTAAGGCATCGTGATATTGCTCTAACATATAATCATGAGCATCTCTAGCAGCACTGGAAAATATTGTTTTTTGCGCTTCTGTAGCCGAGTAAGGCTTGCCTATCTCAAGACCAATCGTTTTCAGCATCCCCATCATAGATAAATCCGCTTCTGCAACGATTTCTTCTTGAAGTATGCCGTGCAAGCGTTGGTAATAAGTTTCGTCAAATACTGAAACTGCGTTTTCTAACTCCGACTTGCCCGATACATTCACATAGTTATTTGGGCTAGGGTTAGCAACTTCAGATAAGGGATAGATTTTTATCTGTTTAGTGCGTTTTTCTGCCATTGAAACATAGACGTCACTAGGCTCTTTTATGATAGGTCGAATTAATATGTAGCCAAGATTGGTTGGCTGGTGATAGGTAAAATAGCCTTTTGGCGTTTCGCCCTTATATTTTGGCGGCAACAATAAGTATTTTCCTCCTTTACCTTTGTCAAAACCCGCGCCACCTATATCTTGAACTGCTCTTTGCCATGCATCCATCATGGTGCCAAACAACTTCACATCCTCAGTCTCAGCTGGGATTTCAATCACCAGAGGACCGCCACTTACATCGTAAAAAGCCATTACGTAAGGGGTGGTATTGTTTGGTGTTGCTATTTGGTACTGCCAATTTTGTATAGGTGAAAAATAGGCAATATCATTGTTTTGAACGCCAGCATCCCTATAAGCCTGTCGCATGGCTTCCATGTTCATCAAAGGCATGGACCAAATAGCGGTTTCTAATGCTCTTCCGTAGGTGACTTTATCGGCCAAACTACTTTCATCTTTAGGTTCAATACTATTAGCTTCTATTGAAGGTTGATTGCATCCTGTAAGCACCGCTAAAACACACGCAACGTAGACTAAATGGTGAAGTGATCTCTTCATTTAATATTTCCTTTTCGTAAATTCCGATGTCGAGAGCTAACGCGTTGCTCGCCGCTGTTTGGTGAGTCTTGTGGACTACCGTTTCTCCATCTTGTTCATCTGGTAGCTTTCCTCGAAGAAAGGCTTCAACGGCCCATACACCCGGAAGTAAGTGAACCAGGATTCTCCGAGATTCGTCTGAATCCAATTGCTTTCTTTTCCAGCAGGAGCTGTTGGACCGAAGTAGAGATCGATGCTGCCGTCGTCGTTGGCCTCAAGCCCCTCCGTTCTGGAAGAGATGTCCATGATTCCAGTCTTGTTTCTGAGTACAACCCGCTTCTCGATGTCGTACACGGTGATCGACCAAAAGTTGGCAGCAGGAGGATTCGGTTCGATCTTAAGCCGGTAATTGTTTCCTCCCATCAGGGCGTTACCGTCGGAATCGTAGTAGGAGGCGAGATAGCCTGACCCTTTGCCTTCGACCTGCGAGAGCATGCCGGCCGATGTGGATGTTGCTTCGTAAGAATAGGCTGCCCGCTCGCTGTACATAGAATAGGTATCCATATCGATTTTTGGATCCATTCCGGCCAAGAGAAACTCCCATCCTGACTCTTTGTTTTGGTAAACCGCCGCAGGTAAGTCCGTGTTAAACGAATTAGTCTGGGCCATAGCCAAGCCAACTTTTAATCCCTCCAGGAGAATTTCCTTTTGTTCATCGGTGGGATCAAAGGGTTTGCCTTTCTCGATGCCCAGATCCTTTAGCCATGCATAGAAAAACCGATCACGGTCTGCCATGGGTTCTCGTTGCACCATCTCGTTTATTAGTTCCCAATAGCCCATGTCACTTGGTGGCGTGTTATACGCAATCGCGTCATCAGGGCTAGGCGTAAAGGCAACGAACATGGTTTCTGGGTTCTCACTTGCATCGGTCAGTTTGTATGCCTTGACCGCTCGTTTCAGTTTCTCCGCTTCCGGACCCGTTCCCAGAACACGATAGAACAGAAAATTAACAAAGGTATCCGATTGTATGATTTCACCGTCAAAATCCTGGGGAAAATCCTGTCCGGGCCCGACGATCAACAATTTCTCTGCCTTACCTGAGTTAATTTCTTTGATCGGTTGCTGCCACGCATTGTTGGAAACGCCGTAGACACCGCCCTCTGGAATCTCGAAGACGGCAGGACCAGTGCGTGAGAGGTCAAAAAATGTGACCGTGTAAGGGGTCGTCACGTTCGCGGTGAGGAACATCCTCACCGCATCCGGACCCAAGTAAAGTCCGATCGCCAAATCACTGTCACTGACTTTCAGATTTGTCTGGCAGGCCTTGAAAGCCTGATAGAAGTTGGCGATGGGCATCGACCAAACGACTAGTTCCGAAGTTCTGGAAAGCTGCATTTGACGATGCAACATTTCCGCCGAAGGTCTGCTGATTGTCTGATTCTGAAAAGTAATATCACCTAGATAGGTGCCCTGAGTGGTTTCCTGCGCATGGATGACAGGCATCGTTGTAGCCAGGCATATCGCTGTGAGAATTGTGGGTCTTATTTGCACGGACTTTTCCCTATGTATATGTGCTGCGCTCATTACTATACGGAACTCGTGTTATTGGCCAAATGCAGCCGCTCGCAAGCGGGTAGTCTAGACCATTAGTTGCCACTCAGGTTGAGCGGCCGGTTTCGGTCAAACCAGACACAAAGCGACTAACGGAAATGGCTCGATCGCAATCTGCATATGATTCTCATAGCGCGCCCCCGCTACCAAACAAATAATGGCCCTCCTTGCGAGGGCCATTTTCGTTTGGAGGATCCGTAGGAGCGCGCCCCAGCGCGCGACCATTTTCAAGGTTACCCGTAGGAGCGCGCCCCAGCGCGACCATTCGCCCGCTGGGGCGGGCTCCTACGTTGCCTCGAAGCGCCGAAGGCCATCCTGCCGAGGGCGATGGCGTCCTACCAAGTTATGCCAATCCGTAATAAGCCGTCTCAGACTAGCACCGGTTGTCGCAATCGCCGGCAGGGATGTCTATGCTAGTAAGTGAAGCTTGCTTCCATTTTCAGGAATCCGGTTAGATCAGTTGATCGATCAGCGATCCGAGGGGGTGTGATTGGTTCGGCTATTCATTAACGGCTCGCTACGGGAATTGGATGTCACGCCCGACATGCCGCTGCTCTGGACTCTTCGTGATGTCGTCGGCCTGACGGGAACGAAATACGGTTGCGGCAAGGCCTTATGTGGTTCCTGCACGGTTTACGTCGACGACGTTCCCGCTCGCTCCTGCGTTTTGCCAGTCGGCGAACTCGATGGACGCTCGATTACGACAATCGAGGGATTGGATTCTGATTCTGGCAGGGCCGTCAAAGCAGCCTGGCTCGATTTGCAGATTCCTCAGTGCGGCTTCTGCCAATCCGGGCAGGTCATGGCGGCGGCAGCGCTTTTAGACAGAAATCCCGCACCAACGGACCACGACATCGATCAGGCAATGGAAGGCAACATTTGCCGATGTGCCACCTATCATCGAATCCGCACCGGCATCAAGAAAGCCGCCGAAACTGTGTCGGCCAAAGGGACTAAGGCATGAGCCAACAGGCCGCAACGGTGCTGAGCCGCCGCAAGTTCCTGCTGGGAACTGTCGCAGTCGGAGGCGGACTCGCGGTTGGCATTTACCTCCAGCGCTCAGGTGAATTCAACGAACAACAGATATCAACGGACTCGTCCGACATTACCGTAGAGTGGCCTCCTGACGCGTTCGTCAAGATCAGTAACGACAACATCATCACCATTTACTCCAAGCACACGGAGATGGGGCAGGGTGTGTATACCGGATTGGCGACTATTGTCGCCGAAGAACTCGATGCGGACTGGGAGCAGATCCGAGTTATCGGAGCGCCGGCTGATGAGCACATCTACGTCAACTTCTATTTCGGAACGCAACTGACCGGCGGCAGTTCGTCGATCCATAATTCCTGGGATCAACTCCGCCAGGTCGGTGCAGCGATGCGGCACATGTTGTCGTCGGCGGCTGCCGAAGCGTGGGCGGTATCGGTCGAAGAGATCGAAGTACGGAATGGAGAACTTTTCCATCGAGTTAGCGGCAAACGAGCCGTATTCGGTGAATTTGCTGATCAGGCGGCAAGCGTGCCGGTGCCGCAATCCGTCCGGCTCAAATCACTGGATGCATATCGACTGATCGGCAATGAACTGCCGCGAACGGATATCCCGGCAAAACTCGACGGTGGGATCGTGTATACACAGGATTTCAAATTGCCGGGTATGCTGACTGCCGTGATAGCACACCCGCCAAGGTTTGGAGCAGTCGTGAAGTCCTTCGATGGCAGCCATGCGAAAGACATGCCGGGTGTTGTCGATGTTGTTGCTGTACCGAGCGGCGTAGCCGTCGTCGCTGATGACTTCTGGAGTGCCCACCAAGCGCGCGATCGACTGCAGATCGAATGGGACGAAAGTAAGGCGTTCACCAAGAGCTCAGACACGATGATGGCCGAGCTACGCGAACTGACGGAGTCGGGTGGTCTGATCGCACATGATTTCGGCGATGTGGACCAGGCAATTGATATGGCCGATCAAGTTTTAGAGTCAGAGTATGAATTCCCTTATCTGGCTCACGCGGCGATGGAGCCGATGAACTGCGTTGTGCGGATTGGTGACGGCAGTTGCGAGCTTTGGCACGGTGCACAGTGGCAAACTCAGGATCAAGCCGACGCGGCCAACTTACTTGGAATTCCAGCCGACCGCGTCAAAGTAAATATGCTTTACGCAGGGGGTGCATTTGGTCGTCGGGCCACCATCGACTATACGCGCGAAGCCATTCATATTGCACAGGCCGCTGGGTCTGGTAGGCCGGTCAAGCTGATGTGGACCCGTGAGGACGATATGGCCGCCGGCATGTACCGCCCACTGTTTTTCCACAAACTGAAAGGTGCGCTGGATGCAAACGGCAACCTGATCGCGTGGCGTCATCAATTGGCAGGACAGTCTATAGCGGAGGTAGTCGCGCCAGAGTGGTTGGAAAACGGTGTTGATAGTATGTCCGTACATGGCGCCATCGACATGCCCTACGACGTCCCGAATACCCGGTTTGAATCGTATAACCAGACCTATCCCGTGCCGGTACTCTGGTATCGGGGCACGGGCCGGTCACACACGGTTTTTGCGGTGGAAACATTTGTTGACCGCTTGGCCGGGAGTGGCGGACTGGATCCACTGATTTTCCGACGTAAACTGATTGATAAGCAGCCGCGCCTGCTTCAGGTTATGGAGCTTGCTGCCGAGAAAGCGGATTGGGGATCGCCAATGAAGGACGGCTGCGCGCGCGGCATTGCGATTCATTCGTCGCGGGGTACGCAGATTGCCCAGGTTGCCGAGATAACCGTACTCGATGACGGAGGATTCTCAGTTGATCGTGTCGTCACGGCCGTCGACGTCGGTATCGCGCTGAACCCAGATAACATTCGGGCACAGGTGGAGGGCGGTACGGGTTTCGGGCTGTCGTCGGCGCTGGGCGACGAGATTACGTTGCGAAACGGTTTGGTCGAGCAGACCAACTTCGATCGCTACCCGGTGTTGCGCATTGGTCAAATGCCCGCGATAGAAACACATATAGTTGATTCAACCGAATCCCCGACCGGCATCGGAGACTTTACGCCGCTGGTTATCGGCCCGGCGGTGGCTAATGCTCTGTTCGCGGCGACTGGTCACCCAGTTGAAAAATTGCCCATACAATTGCCATCCTAATTTATTGGTGGACACGTGTTTATTTTAGGCGAACCCGCCACTGGACTGTCGGAACAGCACAAATCACGCCCCCGCTACCAGGAAATCGAAAACCCGGCCTAGTGCCGGGTTTTTCTTGTGCACATGTAATGCCCACCGGATGTCCGCCTGCGGCCCAAAGGCGACGTTGGCGAGGCTCGCAATCCGTGCGGTAATTATTTGCGGTTGCTGGCAGAGTACGGCCATGCTGCTGCCAAACTGCTAGAATTCACGGTCATGGCCATCGTGCGACAAAATTGCAAGATGCCTCTAAGTGTGCTGCTGGCAATCATCTTCCTTGCCGTCCAAACAGGGGCGCTTGCACACGCCTTTGAGCACGATCCCGGCAGCCCGCAAGCCCAAGTCTGTTCGATCTGCATCGCCGGGCATTCATTGAGTTCGGCATGTGTCGCATCGACAGTTCATATCGAATATCAACATTGCAGCGCTGGCGTCAACATCGATCGGACGCCTGTGCCAAACACAATTCACCTTCTCCTCGCCCGACAGCGGGCACCTCCAACACCTCTCTAAGCAATACCGGCGCCTTCGGGCCATGCAGTATTCAGGTGATCGGCGATCACGTGAGTTGGGCCCAACAAATATCAGGCCGCCTCACGTTGAGTGCCGGGACCTCAATAAGAGTGGTGAAAAATCATGTACAAGCAAAGAATAGCCTTAGCGCTTGCGTTAATTTTGGTGTCGACGGGCTCGCTGAATGCACAGGACCTGTCAGGGGAAGTCGCAGGGCTGCGGCAAATGCTGACCGAGATGAAGAATGACTATGAAAGCCGCATTGATGAACTAGAGCGCAGACTGGATCGCGCAGAACGCTCGGCGCGCAGTGCAAGCAGGGACGCAGACGAAGCAATGGAGATCGCGGAGCAGACTGCAATAGACGCGACGGCCGGCGCATCCTCCCCCAACACCTTTAATCCGGCTATTGGCCTTGTGATTGTTGGCCGATACGCGAATGTCGATCCCGGCTGGGAAGATATTCCGGGATTCATCGCCGGCGGTGAACTCGGCCCGGGCAACTCGGGGTTTTCACTCGGCGAGTCCGAACTCAATATGAATGCGAGTGTCGACTCTCGGTTTTTCGGCAATCTCACGCTGGCACTGGAAGACGAAGATGGCGAAACCGAGGTCGCGCTCGAAGAGGCATGGATTCAGACGACCGATTTGCCACAGGGATTGACTTTGCTTGGCGGACGGTATTTTTCCGGCGTTGGCTACCTGAACAAATTCCACAAACATGCCGACGACTTCGGCGATCGGCCACTACCTTATCAAACATTTTTCGGCGGACAGTACATACCTGACGGCCTGCAACTGCGGTGGATTGCGCCAACGCCATTATTGCTCGAATTCGGCGCCGAGCAGAACTGGGGCAGCAATTTTCCCTCCACAGGCAGCTCGAAGACATCGCCCGATGCATGGACGTTTTTCGCCAATGTCGGTGGCGATGTCGGCGTGAGCCATAGCTGGCAGCTCGGGCTGTCGTATTTGTCAGCCGATGTTGTGGACAGGGGCGGCGAAGACGTCGGTGCGCCACCTGCCGAGGTCTTCACCGGCGACAGCGATCTCACCGGACTCGATGTCGTCTGGAAGTGGGCACCTGACGGCAATTCGAGTGTGCAGAATTTCAAACTACAGGGCGAATACTTTCGTCGGGATGAGAGCGGCACGTTCGCAGGGCTTGCTTACGACGGGGATCAGGACGGCTGGTACTTGCAGGGAATTTGGCAATTCCGACAGGGCTGGCGCGCTGGTTATCGGCACGACGAAGTCGATTCAGACAACGGCCCGCTGTTTTCCGGCACCATTCTCGAAGACCCAGGTCGAATTTCCGCCAGGGACAGCTTCATGATCGAGTGGTCACCAAGCGAATTCAGTCGCCTGCGCATGCAGTTCATTGACGATCGCGTGCTTGACGAGAGCGACAGTCAGTTCGTGTTGCAGTACATCATGAGCGTCGGCGCGCATGGTGCACACGAATTCTAGGTGCTGCGACGATGAACAGACCTGTTGCATTGCTGTTACTGCTAATTGTGCCGCTAAGCTCAGATGCACTGGAAGTATTTGCCTGTGAACCGGAGTGGGGCGCACTTCTGAAAGAGTTGGCAGGTAAAAACGTAATCATAACGGTCGCAACGACTGCTTTTCAGGACCCTCACCGACTGCAGGCAAGACCTAGCCTGATCGCCGCAACAAGGCGGGCGGACTTACTGATTTGTACCGGTGCCGACTTGGAAATCGGTTGGCTGCCGTTGTTGCTGCGACGCGCTGGCAACCCGGATATCCAGCCAGGCCGTCCAGGTCATTTCATGGCGGCAGACTACGTCCGCAAACTTGAGATTCCAGCGCTGATTGATCGGTCGCAGGGCGACATTCATCCCCAGGGCAATCCACATATACACCTGAACCCGAACAACATCTCACGCATCGCCGACAAGCTGGCAGAGCGCCTTCAAGCTCTAGACCCTGCTAACAGCAGCGACTACGTCGGCCGCCTGCAGGAATTTCAATCCCGATGGGAAACAGCAACAGTGGATTGGCAGGAACGAGGCGAAATCTTGAACGGACTGCAACTGGCTTCTCACCACCGGGCGTTCAGCTATCTTGCGGACTGGCTTGATCTGGATATTGTCGCAACTCTGGAACTCAAGCCTGGCATTCCGCCCAGTGCCGCGCACCTTGCCCGTCTTCTCGAACAGTTATCGCCCAACCCACCTGCCGCGGTGGTGCGAACGCCATATGCGAACGAAAAGCCGTCGTTATGGCTGACTGAGCGGCTTGATGTGAGGGCGCTTCTTTTGCCCTACACCGTTAACGACGCAGACGGTCCGGTTGATTTGTTTGCCTTGTTTGATAGAACACTTACTGCCCTCGAGGAAGTAAACAATGAACGCCATTGAAATGAGTATCCTGGTGCCGGCATTGTTGGCAGGTATCTTGGTACTTGCCACACACGTTCCCCTGGGTGCTGAAGTTTTGCGCCGTGGAATCATTTTCATTGACCTCGCTATCGCACAGGTTGCGGGACTCGGCGTCATCGCCGCTGACACTATGGGTTGGGAACAGAGTGGCTGGATGGTTCAGGCTGCCGCTGTTTCGGCTGCACTCATCGCAGCAACAATTCTCAACTGGACAGACAAACGCTGGCCGGAGGTGCAAGAAGCGCTCATCGGCATTTGTTTCATTCTGGCGGCCACGGCCGGAATCCTCGTCCTCGCAGGCAATCCGCACGGCGGTGAACATTTAAAAGAACTACTGGTTGGACAGGTTTTGTGGGTAACGATCGACAGCCTGCTGCCAATTACAATCGTCAGCGCAGCTATTCTCGCATTGTGGTACCTGTTACGTGATCAAGTAAGGGGGCTGGGTTTTTATGTCCTATTTGCCTTCGCAGTAACTGCGTCAATGCAACTGGTAGGTGTCTATCTTGTTTTCGCCAGTTTAATTATCCCGGCACTCGCGACACGCAAGATAGGCACCCGTGGCATCCGGCTTGCTTCTGCGTACGGCGTCGGATTAGTTGGCTATTTGTCGGGGCTCATACTGTCCACCCGGCTGGATATGCCGGCAGGCGCGGTCATCGTCTGGTGCCTCGCTGCGGTTGCGATTTTGTTTGCCTGGCTTATACAGCCCACGTTGACAAAGCGCAGCGCCTGAGCTGTTGAGTGTGAACTGTGATGTATCGACCGGCTGAAGTCGCAGCCGAAAGCGGCCAATGGCGGGAGGTGGCGTGATTGAGCCTTGGAAGATTACAGGCGAGGCAAAAAAAGGCCGGGTTCATTCCCGGTCTTTCTCTAGACGGGATTGCCGCGACTGGGTGATTACCCACTACGAGTTCTACGACACACTGGCGCCAGAACTGCACGACCTCGGCATAATCGTCGAGCCGGACTCGCGCTACTCGTGGTTCATGTGCGAAGCTCATGATGTGAAATGTCGAGACGAGACGCTGGTCAATTTTGCAATGGCGGTGGACATTACGAGCAAGAAAATGTCTGTAACGCACTGGTCAGCGCCTAGCGCGGAGGAATAAACAGGAGCCTGATCGAGCGATGAAGACCTACGATGCAATTGTCGTCGGCGCGGGGCACAACGGCCTGACGAATGCGGCCTACCTGGCAAAATCGGGGCTGGACGTGCTGTGCCTAGAGCAAAACGACTACATCGGCGGTGCGACGGTCAGTCGCAACCTGCACAAAGACTGGATCTACTCGAACTGCTCCTATGTCTGCAGCTTGCTCCGCCCGGAGATTCATCGCGATCTCGAACTAGCGCGCCACGAGCTGCAGATCACACCGTACGGCGGGAACACGGTGTTAATGGAGAACGGTGACTACTTTGGGAGTTATCACGACCCCGAGGTGCATTACCGCGAGTACGCGCGCTTCTCGAAGAATGATGCCGACGCTTATGAGCGTTACTCGGCGGACACGATGCGCCAGTGCCGCTTTGTTCGCGATTTTCTGTTGCGGACGCCACCCGACCCGACCTCCTTCAGGCCGCGCGACTTGAAGGAGCTGGCCTATCTCGGTGCGAAGTTCTTCGAGATGGGCGAGCAGCGCATGTATGACACGATTCGCTTCTGGACCATGAGCATCGCCGAATATCTCGACGAATACTTCGAGACCGACGTCATCAAGGCAGCGTTGTCCGCCGGCGGCATACAGGGGACCGCGCTCGGCATCCAGTCACCCGGCACCGCCTACGTGATGTTGCACCACCAAATGGGCGAGGTCGATGGCAATATTGGCGCTTGGGGTTTCGCGCGCGGCGGCATGGGCGCGGTCGCCAAGGCGATCAGCGGCTCGTTTCAGTCTTATGGCGGCGAGCTGCGCACGGCTGCGGGGGTCGAGCAGATACTCGTCAAAGACGGCAAGGTGACAGGCGTCGCCCTCTGCTCCGGCGAGGAAATCAAGGCGAACATCGTCGTCTCTGCGATGGACGTCAAGCGTACGTTCCTCAAATGCATGGACAAAAAGGATCTCGACGGCGAGTTCTACAATCGCATCGAACACTTCAAAATTCGTGGTTCGTCCGGCAAACTCAATATCGCGCTCGGCGGTCGGCCGACGTTTCCGGCGTTACCCAAGGACAGCCCACTGCTCGAAGGCGACATGCACTTCATCGATTCGATGGAACGTATGGAACGCGCTTACGATGATTGGAAGGAAGGGACCTGGTCGAAGGATCCCTATGTCAATATGATCATGCCGACCGTCAACGACCCGACGATGGCGCCGCCCGGAAAACATTTTATGAGTTGTTTCATCCAGTACTGCCCGGCGAAGATCGAGGGACGGGACTGGACCGACGAGGAGCAGCAACAGTTCGGCCAGACGGTCATCGATCAGATCTCCGAATACAGCCCGGACTTCAAGGACCTGATCGAGCACGTCGAGATCCGCACACCGGCGGTGATCGAGGAAGAGATCGGTATGACCGAGGGGAATATTTTTCACGGCGAGCTGACGATGGATCAGCTCATGTTCAACCGGCCGATACCCGGCTACGCCCAGTATCGTGGTCCCGTCGGTGGCCTGTACCTGTGTGGCTCGAGCAGCCACCCCGGCGGCGGGGTGATGGCGGCCCCGGGGTGTAACGCCGCCCGCGAAATATTCCTGGATCTCAAGCGACCGGACATCACCCCTGTCAGTTTCAGTGACGACTGATGGACAAGCGCTACGATTTCTGAAGTCATGCAGCACGCCCTCGATCCGCTCCCAAGGCCTAGCTCGCCCCGTAAGGAAAAGAAATCTCGGAGCCGGGAAGGATTTCGCCCGAAAGATTGTGACATAACGAAACGGCTGCAGCTTCGATGGTTAGCCCGCCGCTGCGATCCCAAACGGATCTGGAGTATTTCGCGTGGTAGTTTATCGTTGCCCGCCAGTTAGTATAGAATAGGTCTGAATCGCAACAAGAAAAACAAAAAACCATACAGTCCTGGCCGTCGATCACCCGTCTTTCGACATTTCCAATGCAATGGTTTTGTGTAGCCGGGATAGAATATGCTAGTTAACCGTCAGATCAGGCGCACGGCGTCGGGTGCTGTTTTTCGGCCTGAAATCGAAGGCCTACGCGCGGTAGCAGCCGCACTTGTCGCAATTTTTCACATCTGGTTGGGACGCGTCTCAGGCGGTGTGGATGTGTTCTTTGTCGTCTCGGGTTTTCTCATTACGACGGTACTGTTAGGTCAGGTCGAGCGCAACGGCACGCCTCAGCTGGCCCAATTCTGGGCCCGGCTTGTAAATCGTTTGTTGCCTGCCGCGCTGATCGTGCTGCTGGCAGTCATTGTCGCGTCTGTTTTGCTGCTTCCCGAATCGCGGTGGAAAGAGACTATCAGGGAAGTCGCAGCTTCGGCCGCCTACGTTGAAAACTGGTTACTCGCATACAACTCGATCGACTATCTGGCGCAGGACGGGCCGGTCAGTCCGGTTCAACATTTTTGGGCGTTGGCGACTCAGGGTCAGTTCTATCTCGTCTGGCCGTTACTGTTTGTGGCAATCGGCTTCATTGCGCGTCGTTTCAAGATCGCATTTCACGCGGTGGCGGCATCAGCGTTAGCGGTGTTATTTGTGACTTCGATCGGCTACTCGATATGGATCACGAATGAAGACCAGCCCTTTGCCTATTTCAACACTTTCGCTCGTGTTTGGGAGTTTTGCATTGGCGGCCTGCTCGCTATATTTATAAAGAACATTGTGCTTCCTGCCGGCATACGCCTCTTTCTCGGCTGGATCGGCCTGATTGCGATCTTGAGTTGCGGCCTGTTGTTGCAGGTGTCCACAGTATTTCCAGGTTACGCCGCGTTATGGCCTACACTGGCTGGTGCATTCGTGATCATCGCAGGCACGACCGGCAGCCCAGTCGGTGCCGATCGATTCCTCGCCTCCAAACCGATGGTGTACCTGGGCGGCATCTCCTACGCCATTTATCTCTGGCACTTTCCTATTGTGGTCTTCTATCGCATGTACACACCGGCCGGACCGATCGGCTTGTTAGCGGGATCCGTTATTCTGGTTACAGCTGTCCTGCTCGCGGTTTTGACTCACCGACTTATCGAAGAACCGGTAAAGCGTGCACAGATCGGCGCCACCCGGCCATGGCATGCCTATGCTTTTGGCGCGGCTTGCGCAATGCCCGTGGTACTCGGGCTCGCAGCATGGAGCTACCTGTTCATTGAGGCACGCCACCAGGAACAGCAGATCGAAGCAGTTGGCAATCCTGACTATCCAGGCGCAAAGGTTTTCGCCGAAAACTTCGTCTACATGGGTGCACCAGCCGTCGAAATCTATCCGGGACCGCATTCAGTGATGGCTGATCGCGAGTATCCGATTGGCAAAGGTTGTGACCAACCCTTCAGCGATGTCACCCCTAAGGACTGCACGATCACGGGCGATGCCGGGATGCCCACGCTTGCGATTGTCGGCGGCTCGCATTCTGCACAGTGGCTGCCAGCCTTTCAGGACATAGCCAGCAAGTCAGGCTGGCGTATTGTCAATTACACGAAAAGCAGCTGCCCGTTCCATTTTTCAGATGACAAGGTCTATAAAGGCGAATGGGAGAATTGCAGGCAATGGAATCGCAATGTAGTCAAGCGAATCAAACTCCTGAACCCCGACGCGGTATTCCTGGTATCTACGCGATACGATGAAGGCGATGAGTTCATTCCCGATGGCTACGTCAAGGCCTGGAAAGCGCTTGGCGATGATGGGTTCGATGTCATTGCGTTACGCGACAATCCCGACCTTAACGTCAACGTTTCTGCATGCGTTGAAATGCGCGGCGCTGATGATCCGACTTGCTCTCGGTCGCGGGCTGAGAGCATTAAGGAACCAAGTCCCGTCGATCTGCTTAAGAACCCACCGAGGAATGTGCACTTCATAGAGCTAACGGACTACCTTTGCGACTCGACCACTTGCCCTGCTGTTATCGGCAACGTAATGGTTTATCGACACGGCAATCACGTGACGGCGACATATGTCCGTTCGCTTGGGCCGATGCTCGTCGAAAAGATCGGAGCCATCTCCGCCCTGTCGCAACGACTAGCTCCAGGAGAAATCCCCTCCAGGTTGAGATAATGGCTGCTTGGTTTTCGCAATTCTATTTCATTGCCATTCAAGAAACGCGCCACTAGACAAGGCGTTGAGTCGGACCGCCGGGCTTTCGCGCGCGGCTTATATTCAGCAAACCAGAAAACCTCGTTTAAACGAGGTTTTCGCGTTTTGGGAGAGGAGGGCCGACTGTACCCCGTGAAGGCCGTTGGATACCCCATGAGTTACCGTTAGACTGCCGCTTTATTCGTTTTCAGAACTATATTAGGTAATCATGAACTTGAAAAAATACGGATCACTTGTAGGGCTGTTGGGAATGTTGGCCGCATCCTGCATGTCTGGTGGGGATGGGGGTAATCAGGAAAGTGCCGATTTGATACTAACCGGCGCAAAAATCTTTACGTCAGATAGGCAACAGCCTTGGGCGGAAGCTGTTGCCATCAAAAATGGTAGGTTCATCTACGTAGGTGATTCTACGGGCGCCTCAAATTTCTTATCTGACAGCACAAATTCCGTCGACCTTGAAGGACGACTCGTAATTCCTGGTCTGATAGATGCCCATGCTCACCCCGGTTACATTGACGTCGAGCACTACGGTGACATTTCAGAAACAAACGAAAAACAAATGTTGGCCGCCGTCAAAAAATACGCAGAGGAGCATCCCGATGACGAATGGTTGCGGCTCTGTTGTTGGCCGATTGACCTGTATGTAAAAGGCGACCAAGGGCCGAACAAGCGGAAATTGGATGCCGTTGTCCCTGATCGTCCCGTGTGGTTCGTCAGTGAATGGTGGCATAGCGGCTGGTTGAACTCAAAAGCACTGGAGGTGCTCGCAGTCGATAAAGACACTCCTGATCCTAAATCCGGCGTGGCCACTTACGCACGTGATGAAAATGGAGAACCAACAGGATGGGTAAAAGAGGGGGCTGGTTGGCAGCATTTTGTGGAGCAATTTGGCATCAAGGAGGGCGCCCATAAAAATTCACATGAAGAAAATATGTTGGCAGGCCTGCAAATACTGAGTGAGGCCGGCATAACAACGCTTTACGATGCCGGCAATTTCGGTTTTGAGGATTTGGTATACAGTTTTATGGCCAAACTGGAGAAAGAAGGAAGACTACCGGTTCGTTACGAAGGCACTTATCAAATATTTACGCCCGAAAGAGCGCAATTCGCCATCTCCGAAATGAAACGATATAGAAAAGAGTACGGTGGCGAGCGTCTGCAATTCAACACCGTTAAGCTTTTCATGGATGGAATTAATCAGAACCGCGCGGGCGCGCTGCTAGAACCGTATGCGGATGATCCAGGATATGTGGGCGATGCGATGCTAACAGTTGAGGAACTTCGTGACCTTCTGCTGGAACTTGATGAGGAAAGACTCGATATACATGTCCACACAATGAGCGATCTTGCCGTCAGACGAGTGCTGGATGCAGTTGAGGCAGCAAAAATTATCGCCGAAGAGGATTTTTACCCAAGGGTCACCATAGCCCATCTGGAACTCATCGACTCCGCAGATCTGCCACGGATAAAAGAGCTGGGGGTCATCTGCAATTTTACGCCGTGGTGGTTTGCAGCTGATCGCGATGATCCTCTAAGAATCTCGCTAGGGGAGGATCGTTACGGGAATATGTACAGGGCGAAATCGCTTCTGGATCTAGGGGTAACGGTTACATTTTCCAGCGACGAATGGTGGGGCGGTGAGCTACTTCCGACATATCTAAACCCCTATTTCGGAATGCAGGTCGGGCACACTCGTCAGAGTCCACGAGAGTGGTGGGAGGACGATGAGGAAGGAATCAGGTTGCCGAAAGACGAGCAACTAAGCATCGATCAGCTGATCGCGGGATATACACAGAGCGGCGCTTACCAACTGCGAATGGAAAATGAAATCGGTTCGATCGAGACAGGAAAGCTGGCAGACCTGGTGGTACTCAATAACAACTTGTTTGACATAGATCG
>Ga0255049_10000144_pt1 | contig 40829 bp, 59 predicted proteins | sample JV7_2_3_MG_FD_183615 | JGI IMG/M metagenome (GOLD analysis project Ga0255049, IMG submission 183615) | Seawater microbial communities from Jervis Inlet, British Columbia, Canada - JV7_2_3 | ecosystem: Environmental > Aquatic > Marine > Inlet | place: Canada: British Columbia | collected 2016-10-06 | reverse complement strand
AGCTTTGCAGGTGCCGCGAGGATGCGTGCCCTCGTGGGCCTTGAAGTGATAGTGGAGCGCTGCTTCCCGACTGCCATCGCTCGATGCCTTGAAGCTGTTCCGCCATTCGCACCCGATCACCGGGCAGCTCATGACCCGTACCCTCCTGGCATTTGGATGCCTTCTCCATCGTTGTCGATCATGTCCTGCTCCCTTGCGGCAATGTCAGCCGGATCGTCGTAGCCGTCGGAGCGCTGCGGGATCGCCGGCCAGAGTTCTTCCAGCTCGTTCTCGGCGTCCCATTGCGCCCCAATGTCTGTCGGTCGTGTCATGTCTTCTGTTCCTTTCGTCGGGCTTCTGTAAGCCAGAATTGGATGGTTGAAAGTCCGAGGCCCAGTTCCTCTGCCAGCGCACGCTGTGACCAGCCGGCGCGTAAGCACGCTCGGACGTGTTCGTTGCGGGTGTCGCGCCACACGGTCGCGGCACGAAGGGAGTCCGACACGGCGTTGATGTCGGATTTCAGGTGCTCGAGCATGGCTTGCCCTTGGGGGGAGTCGCCCCGTCGTCTTTGCCGCGGGTCAGGCATGACGATCGATGAGGCCTTCAACATGCGATCGGTGCATGTCGTCGACTTCGTGGCCCCTGACGAGTTGCCGTGCCGTTTCGAGCGCACATGGCTGGCATGCCATCCCAAGGTGTGTCGGCCAGTCTGGGTGTGCCGCTTCTTCCTTGTCGCAGTGTTGCCGGACCTGACAGTCGCCGTACCACGCTGCGGCGATCTGGGCGTGGAGCTCACGTAACTGTTCTTGGTCTAGGGAGTCGAACGTCGCGCCGAGGACGGCGTCGTGCAACATTCGGAGTGTGGATTTATTGAACTCGATGATGGTTTTCATTGGTTCCTTTCGTCAGACCGAAGCGTATCATACCGTTGGGTCAACCACTCGTCGAGAGTCACGGTCGGTTTCCCATTTCTGCGGACATCTGCACCGCGGACGGTGCCTTTTTGTCGGCCGTAGTCCGGCATCTTGATCTGCCCTGACTCGTGGAGAATGCCGAGAAGGGCGGCGAGGTGCATGCCGGCGATGCAGCCCGACATCTCGATCCTCCCGACCGGCCACTCATACCCGGACGCAGCGCACGCTCGACGCAGATGGGATTCCGCTCTCCATTTTGTGCCGGACGGGGTATGTAGGACCAGCATGGACCGACGTTCTGGCGTGATGGTGACGCTAATCATTGGATCACCCGGATGCCTGTCCCCTCGAAGATCAGTGCGTCCTCGAGCTGAGTGAACGTGGTGCGAACCTGATCGGCCTCGAGTTCCCCCGCGAGAAGGATCATTGTCTGCCTGTCCCCAGCGAGGAGTGGCCCTGGGTTCGTGAAGAAAGTCCAGACGACAGCGACAACGGTCCCCGCGCACATGAACATCAACATTCCGGTGTCGTCGTTCCGGTGGAGCGGAGTTGCCGCCATGACATCCCAGAAGTGGTCGCTGTATGGCAGTTCGGGGTTCGGGTCGAGGATGCTGACCCCAATATCTCCGACAATTTCGCTCATCGGTTGGTCCATTCTTCCCAAGTGGTAAGCGTGCATTCTGGCGCGGTCATCATGACCGCGAAGTTGTCGGGTCCGATTGCGAACATGTCGCTCGGTCCCATGTTCCGACACCCAACGACGATGGGAACGTGAACGTCGGATGTCGCCAACGCGACCCATTCCCGCGACCCGTCATCGCCGACCACGTACGTCGCGATGAGTTCGCGACTCTCGCTGTAATGCCCGAACACTTCCGCTGGTGGCGGTGTGAACGTCGACCATGCGGCCGTGACTGCTGCGATGGCGTGCGCGAAGGGGATCATGACTCCACCACACCGGTCAGGTGGAGTAGGGAGATGTACGCTTCCGACAGGTCGTCGAGTTCAAAGTTCTCCACGCCGGGGAAGACTTCGACGAGGCCTTCATCAAGTCGGGCCTCGAAGTCGTCGGCAACAAGTTGTCGGACGCAATCGAACTCGTCGTCAGTCAAGGTCCATCTGTTGGGGGGACGGTTGGTGTGCATTGCTGGTTCCTTTCGTCGGGTTGTGGTGCTGAACGCACCGGTCACGGCGCCGACCTTGGTGGCCGGCGTGTGTGTTATCGGGTCATCCATTTCGGTGGGTTGGGTGGTGGTGTGCTGTCGCGGCATTTTCGGCAGATTACTGATCGGCCGCGGAACTGGTCGCGGGGTTTCGTGTTCTGGCACTGCTGGCATTCGGTCATACGTGAAACTTCCAGGATCCGACACTGCTTCGACGTGAACGGTGGCGCATCGACCATCAGAACACCACCTTCACATCAACGGGGTCGATGCCGGTGCGAGCACCGAGTTCGTCGGCGATGGTGTCGCGCACCATGTCGCCGGTCAGGTCGCCCGTGAACTCAACCGTGACCTCGAATGTCTTCGACACCGTTGGTGCCCCGACCAGTTGATCGAGTGGGATCGTCGTGATCTCCGACGGGATCTCAGGTGCCACATGATCGTGGCTCCCACTCGGCTCGTACGCCACCGTGACGTGATCCGAGTACCGGTCGACCCACACCCAGCCCGACACCTGCTCGACGCAGACCTCGTCGAAGTACAGCGTCATCCATGTCGGACCTGCGACCGGGATCGAGGCTGGCCCGAGATGAGGGCGACCGTCGTACCAGTCGTGCTCGCCTCCCCAGCAGGCGTCGCACAGAGACACCCACTCACCGGTCACGTAGCGGGCGATGCGGGTTACCGGGGTCGTGCCGTTGCCGTGGTAGCAGCGGCCGGTCAACCCCTTCGGGTCGGGGCCGTGGCAGTCGATGTCGTCGTAGTTGGTGAACTCTCTCATTGCTGGTTCCTTTCGTCGGGTTGTACTGCTCTGAGAATGTGGTCGGCCATCAATGGTGGCACCGCGTTGCCGATCTGTTTGAACTGAGCTGTTCGCGAGCCTTGCCACGGGTAGTCCGCTGGGAACGACTGCAGGACGCCTGCCTGCCACGGTTCCATTTTGATGGGTTCGGTTATGTCACCGAATATCCACTGGCCTCCTGACAGGCCGGTCACGGTTGGTGCCGGCACGGTTGGGGGGAGTTTCTGGGCGTCGTCGCGTGTCCCTCCTGGTTTCCAGTCGCGGCCGGTGTTGAGGGTCCACTGCCACGCGCCGTAATCGTTGCCGAACGCGAGGGTGGGTGCCGGTTCGGTGTCGTCGTAGGTGCGGCGGTTCCCTCCTCGACCATCGGCCCACGATCCGGGGGTCAGTGTCCACGACCGCGCTTTTTCGGTGAGAGCGTGCGCGGGTTGGCCGGTTGGCCGGTAGTCGCGGGCCCGTTTCCCGTCTATCTGCTCTCCGCGGCCATCATATTTGCGGCCGAACCCGACGTGACCTTGAGGCCATGACAGTGCGTCGGCCATTGTCACCCAAGGTTCGTCGAACATGCCGGGAACCTTCGCGTGGGTCGCTGGGGGTGCGGTAACGATGTTTGTGCGGTGCGCGAGCATGAACGCCCGTTTCCGTGTTTGCGGCACCCCGTAGTCCGCGCAGTTCAGCACCCCGGCCCACGCTGACGCCCATCCCGCGGCGATGAGTCCCGATGCGATTGCTTCCCACGCTGGGAGAACGGCGGGCACTTGCTCGAGTGCGACCCATTCTTCTGCGAGGTGCGCCCATTGAGCGGTTCGCACGATCAGTTCGGAGCTTGGGTCGTTCCACGGTCGGTCGGTGGTCCATCTGGCTTCTGTGAGCATCGCGACAAGTTCCGGTATGTCGGTGACTCCGCGTTTCTTGCCTGCCGCGGAGAACGCGGGGCACGGCGGCGACGCGATGAGAGCCCGCGACGGTCGGGGCGCCATTTCCAGGAGGTCACCGCGGATTGTCGAATGTCCCGCGGCGATGCGGGTCGATATGGCGCCGGGGTCAAGTTCGACACCGACGACGTCCAACCCGAGGCCGGCGGCGGCGGTGTCCCATCCTCCGGGCCCCGCGAAGAGGTCGACGATCACCACTGCTCTCCCGCGTCGGCTGGGTCGAACCATAACGGCGCGTGTGGTGTGTCGGGGTAGTCACGGTTGACGCGTTCACGTTGGGCCCAGAATGCGTCGGCGTGTTTCTGGCATAGGTCGCGACCCGCGGGGGTCCGCTCGGTCGGGGTCGACTGGCACGGTCCGTTCCGGTCGCGGTTCCATTCATCACAGACCTGGCTCATATCTGTCCTCCTTCGTCGATTCAATGATACATCAAACTGGGTCAACTTGCGCGGCGGAGTTCCACGAGAACCTCGCGGCGCGTTGTCTGGCCGGCGGTGGGTGTTCTGTCGACGGCGAACGCGACGTTTCCGCGGCCATTGGTGCAGAGCTGACAACGGGAGCAGGCTCCCTCACCGAACTTTGCGTGGTCGTCCGCGTAGACGACGAGGGGGATCTGCCCTGTGAGCTCTGGACATCGTGGCGCGGTTTCACCTATCCGGGCGGCGAGTTCCGCGGCGTCGGTCCAGTTCTCGGCACAGAACGCGAGGCGGACGCGGTCGCCGAACTTGTCGCGGAGCTGGCTCGCGTGCTCGAGGTTCCACGCGTCGACCGACAAGTAGACCGCGAGGTTGTCGGGTTTCGTCGGCACAATCAAGCGGTGGACGTAGTTGAGCGACCGAGTGTAGATCCAGAACCGGCACGAGCTGAACTCCAACGCTAGACGGCGGACCGCGGTCCCGAACGCGGCCGACGGGAGGTCACCAGCCCAGAACCATCGGAACAACGGAACCGCGACACCTTGCGCGGTTTGTTTCCGTATCGATTCCGCCACCAACGGACGTAGCGTGTCCGTCAGCGCGTCGGCATCGTCGACAATTGGCAACAGTTCCGCGAGGTTGTCGGATAGGAGTGTGTCGACGGCGCGGAACCTGCGCGACGTCGACACCGCGTAGCAGCTTTTACAGAACGGGGTCACCTGGCAAGAACCGCCGGCGGTTATCGGTCCGGGGGTCAACCCGAACGCGTTAGGCGCGGTCGGTTTGTCGTCTCCGTTTGGGGCTCGGCGGACGCGTGACGCCGTTTTCCTGTCGGTCGATAGTTTCATGAGTCCAGGACCGCGACGGTCAAGGTCATGAGGAGAACGGCGGCGAGGACGGTGCATACAAGGAACATTGGGCTTCTTTCGTCGGGATTTTGTGAGTGCGGTTGCACTGGGAAACCCTCGAACCTTTCGGGGCTCGAGGGTGACCCACTGCCGCCGAAACTACCGTTCGAACATTCCCGCGTACGCTGCCCACTCTTCCGCATCGTCGGGGCCCATGCTGAACCGTTGGGTGCGGTGGTCGTCGGTGTCGGTTGTCCAGTAGGTCGCGTGTCCGTTGCGGACTGTGACCCCGTCTGAGGGTCCTCCGCCACCGATCATCATTTCGACCATGATCCCTCCGTGGTCCGATTGCCACACTTCGATCCCGCCGGCGATAAGTCCTTCGACGGCGCGGGGGTCATCTCCCTCCAGTTCCCGTGTGATGGCGTCTCGGAGCTGTTCTGTGCGGTCGCGGGCTTGTTCGTATAGTGGTGTCATTGTTTCGCCTTCGGGCCACGGCGGGTCTGTTCTGGGTCGCAGCGGTCGCAGCGATGGAACGTGCCGTTGTTGATCGGTGGCTTCGGTGTCTTCGGTTTGGTGTTCATGTGTGTCGTCGGGTTCCTTTTTGGGGGTTGCTCGAGTATGTTGCTCATATCTGTCCTCCTTCGTTGTCGTAGATCGGGGCGAACCGGTAGAAGCTCGTATCCGGGCGGGCTTCCTGGTTTTTGGCTGGGTGTCCGTCGTATCGGTGGCATTCGGGGGCGCATCCGTGTTGACAGCGACGGTTGCGGTCTGCTTGGTCCTCGCATCGGTCGTGGTACTTGTCCAGCTCTCGCCGGCATGGGCAGGGGCATCGCTTCATGACAGAACCTCGGCGATTTCGGCCGCGATGTCTGTCCGATACCAGGATCCGTTCATGCGGCGAACTGCGTACCCGCGGTCGGTGAGGTGCAGGTACCGGCGCGTGTCCCGATGTTTGAACGATGCCACGCGGGGCGTGGTGGTCGTGGTGGCCATCAGCATGAAGTGGCACGGGCAGAGGTCGTCGTGTGTCATCCCTAGCACTTCAAGTGGGTGCCATTCGCTTTCGGGGTTCGGTGTGATATCGCAATGGTTAGGCATCGGGGTTTCCTTTCGTCGCCTCTGATGATACAGGAGACTGGGTCAGCTTGTCCAGAGTCTCTTTGTGTCGTTCCGTCCATTCTTCGCGGGCCTGCTCTTTGGCGCATCGGGTGCAGACATGTGATCGCGGTGGGGTGTCCCGTGCGTAGCATCGGTAACACTTGGCGGCGGTGTGGCCAGCGTGGTTTCTCATCGGGTGGTTTCCTTTGGGTAGTTGGCTTCGGATAACCCGCCGGACCCCTCGAGTCCGGCGGGTTGTCCGCTACCAATTACGTACGGCGGTGGATAGTGCTTCGACATGGGCGATCGCTTCTTCGACGGTCGGGAACCGGTCGTAGCCGAGTCCTTCTCCGATCTCCTCGGAGCTGTCGTTGATGACGTGTCGCCCATACCGGACGATGTAGAACTCCTGACCGGCGTGGTCGTGCGGTCCTCGGAAGTCGTCCGGGTCTGAGAGTTCCTGCAGGCAGTAGAGCGCTATCGGGTACCGGTCGGTGTCGAACTCTTTACGGTACGTCTCACCTGATTGTGCTTTCATCGGTCGTCCTCTTTTAGTTGTGCGGCTATCTGACTTGTCTTGGTGGTTCCGTCCTTCCACGCTGCGTGAATGGTCGGATATTCGGCGCGGGTGGCGAACCTCCCGAGGCGGTCTTCTACGTGCATGAGGTAAGTGGTCCAGAGCGGTTTCATCGGTCGTTCTCACCGAACTGAAGCTGGTGCCCGAACTCTGGGTCTACCGGCAGTGGTCCGTTCGGGCGGAACGTCGCGACCTCGTCGAACCATGAGGCGTCGAATAGCGGCAGTTCCTCCGTCGGTCCTTCGACACCGGGGAGACGTGGTGCGTATTCGTTCGGGCTCATCGATACCACCCCGGCGCGGGCTGGTCGTAGTTGACGAATACATCGACACCGTCGAACGTGGCGAAGTCTGACATCTGGTCAAGGCTGCGGCCGGAACCGTCAAACATGACGGCCACGTGGCCGGTCTGACGCTCTCCGGTCTGGATCACCCATCCGGTGATTTCCTCCCCATCCTCGGTGACGGTGACTGTTCCCCACCTCGGCGGGTTCGGTTCTTGCTGTTGATTCGGCATCGGTTGCCTTCCTTTCGTCCACCCCATCATCCCCACCCCGCCGGAACAATCAACCCACGAACCCACACTGTAACAAACCCGCAACAGTCGACTGGGTCAACTACTACGAGGGCGCTACCACCCCGCCGGCCACCAACCCACACCCACACTCCCCATCACCCCCCACCAACAACGGACAGAACGTCAGCTAGATCGAAGACACCACAACGAACAGAGGTCTGTCGGTTCGGCGGAGGTTGGACGGTGTCGGCCGTTGCAGCGCATAATGTTATAGCCATCGAGGGACCGCCGGCCCTCCCCCTGGGGGGCCCCGCCGCCCCTATATATGTCTGGTGTTGGGGCACGTTTTTGGTGTGTTTTGTGTGTGTGTTTTGTGGTGTGTTCGGGGTTTCGGGGTTTTGTGTTATGTTGGTTTGTGTGGTTGGTCGTGGGCGGTATGTGGCGGTTCGGTTTAGGCGTCGTGTGTGTCGTCGGTCGGCGATGGTGTGTGAGGTTCGGTGGGTTGGGTGTCTGGTTTTTGAGGGGTTGGAGTTTCATCATCGTCGGATGTTTTCGGATGGTGGGCGGCATTCGTCGCGTAATTTGGTGCATGTGTGTGATGTGTGTCATAAGCGGATTCATGGGGGTTCGGGGTCTGCGGGGTCTTTGGAGGCTCATGCTTTGGGGTTGTTGCTTTCGCGGCATCCGTGGAGGGCGTGGAGGAGGTTGGATCAGCGGTGAAAACTGTCGGGTTGGATGATGTGTTGCATAGGCGTGCGAAGGTTGCGGCTGCTTCTGAGGGTGTGACGTTGGGGGCTTGGTTGACGGGGTGTGTCGAGGCGGGGTTGGCGGCGTGTACGGCGGGGCAGGATTTGCGGATGTTGGACACTCGGCCGGAAGTGCCGGCCGGTTGGAAAAGGCCGGGTGTTGTCGACGTTTCTGATGTTCAACCGGTCTGGAAGCAGGGGTGAGGATAATGTTCACGTTGCTGTTCGTCGGGTTGGGTGCCGTTCTTGTGTGGGCCGGTCACAGACGTGAGTCCCGACCTCTTGCCCCTGTTGTCGGTAACATAGAACCCGGAAACGACCGGAGGACATTGTGGGACATGGACTAGCAGATCGGCTTCGTGCCGCACGGCACGGCAACAAGCAGGCACGCCTACTAGCGGAGGCAGCGGACTGGGTGGACGCACATCAACCGAAACCGGTATCAGCGAAGAAAGCTGCACCGAAGAAAACTGCACCTAAGAAGTGACAGTTATCGGCGAAGAAGCCGAGCAGGCGCTCCGCAACGTCATCGAAGCAGTGAACGCTGGAGTGTTCCCCATCAAATCGGGACGCGACGCAGCGGACCTCATCAAAGTGTTACATGCCGTGTCAAGACTCGAGTCAGGTCAAATAACGGGGATGACAGGCACACTTGAACTGAACCCGGCAGCGTTAACGGAAGCGATCGTCGCGTTACAAAACAACGCTCTTGAACGGCACCAACTAGCGCAGGCCGTACCAGAAGTCGAACGGGCATCATGACGGCCGGAACAGATTCAGAGATCCCCCAGGTTTGCTCCCCCCAATCAATATGGTTACGGACCGGGATCGACGCCGGGTACTGCACAACGATGTACTGCGCGAACCATGACGGCTGGGCGGCAGAAGACACCGAACTCGCCGAAACTCTGTGGGACGAATACGAAGGTGGCCACTGCCAGTGGGTCGTCCGAATCAAAAACCGTGACGAAACACCACCTGCCCCGACACCCGATGACTGACAACCCGACCCTTATCTATGGTTGATGTCCTCACACCCGAACTGCTCGCACAGTTAACAGCCGACGAACTAGGCGAATACTACGAACTGTTACGTGCCCAAGAAATAGTTGCCCAACGAACCTGGGAACTGTCTCCCCGGCAACAATACGCGTACGATCTGGCCGACACAGTCGACGAACTGTTCTACGGTGGAGCTGCCGGCGGAGGGAAAACGGAACTCGGTTTGTACCGGTGCTGGCGCAAAAGCGTGGAAATACCGAACCATCGGACCCTGTACCTACGAAGATCGTTCCCTGAGCTCCGAAGAACCGTTATCCCCCGCTCACAACAACGGTTCAAAGAACACAAAGGTGTCAAACCGGTCTGGCGGGCCGCTGACAAAGAATGGCATTTCTCGAACGGAGCGATAATAGAACTCGGGTACGTGGACGGTGACCACACCGTCGCCCAGTACGACTCCGCCGAATACGACATGCTTGTCGTAGACGAAGCGTCCGAGTTCTCCGAATACGAAATCAAGTTCATAATTGGCCGGTTACGAACCACCGTGTTCAAACGTGCCGCCGGGGCACGACCCCACTGCCTGCTCATGTCGAACCCCGGCGGAATCGGGCACGTACATTTACGCAAAAAGTTTGTTCTCCCATCCGACTACGGGCTGTCCCTGTTCTCCTGGGAAGCGCTCGAAGGTGACCCCGAATCGGTGCGTCACGGCGCGTTTGTCCCAGCGAAAGTGGACGACAACCCGTACATCGACCCTGACTATGTGCGGAACCTTAAACAGCTCGACGAGAAACTTCGCCGCCAAAGACTAGACGGCGACTGGGACACGTTCGACGGGCAGTATTTCGCCGAGTTCTCGACACTCACACACGTCGTTGACCCATTCGAAATACCTGCCGGGTGGCGCAAAATCCGGTGCCTTGACTACGGGTTCAGCGCCCCGGCCGTGTGCCTATGGTTAGCGTTCGACTACGACGACAACTGTTACGTGTACCGAGAATGGACCGGAACGAACCTGACCCCAGCGGAACAAGCGCAACAGATCCTCGCTGCCGAAACAGGAAACGAAACGATAGATCACACCGTCGCCGACCCGTCGATCTGGCGGGCCACAACAACTCGGAGCTCCATAGCGGACCAATACAAAAAGGCGGGTATGCGATGCGTGGAAGGCGAAAACGAGCGGGTAGCTGGCTGGTTGAACGTCCGCGAATGGTTAAGGGTCCGCAACGACCAAGACGGACCGAGCGTCGCCGGGGCCCCATCCCTGTACGTGTTCCGGCACTGCACCCGGCTGTGTTCCACGTTCCCTGAACTTATCCACGACAAAAAACGGCCCGACGACCTTGATACCCGCGGTCCCGACCATTGGCTTGACGCACTCCGATACGGGCTCATGTCGAAACGGCGACGGTCACGGAAACCGTTGAAACAACAAACATACGACCATCTCGACAGGGCGTCACAGTACGCTCTTGAACATCTCAGATCGTTCGACCGTAAAGCGACCGGGCAACGACACTCCGACCTCGGAGATATTTAGGACACCACATGCAAATTGTTGAAACCGCGACCAGGTTCCCAGGGCACTGCATCCTCACAGGAGCGATCACCGGTCCGTTCGTTGATTTCGGGATCGACTACCGCGACGAAGGGCGTCTCTACGTTCACGAAGACGCGATTCGAGAAATGTTCAAACTTTACGACCTCACCCCCACCCGAAACTTGGCGGACCGTGTCACCGAACTGAACGAACAACAGATAGAACTGAACGAAGCGCGCAACAAGATCGGTGCGCTCGAGGCGGTCATCGAAGCGATGGCGGCGACCAGACCGACAGCAGTAACCCCGACAGCGGTGTTCTGCCAGTACTGCGGAGCGACCGAATCGTCCGGTGGGAAACAGTTCTACGAAAACGCGAAAGCGCACGTCGGGCACGAACAGAACTGCCCGCAGAACCCGGACCGTCGACCCACGATCCAGGAACGACAGGCAGCGAAACTATGATAGTCGCCGTCGTTCTATCCGGCATGATTGCCGTAACGTCGTTAGCTACTATCCTCGTTATGCAAGCCATGTTTCAGAAGGAACGCGCCGACCTTATAGCGTTACTCGCATCAAACGCGAGGACACCAGCCCAGATCGCAGCGATCCGTAACGGAACCAAAGTCGAACCGGTAGAACCGGTAGAAGAACAGACATCGAGCCCGCTCCCATTTGAGTTGGACGGAGGGTACTGATGGACAAGATCACCGAAAAAGAAGCGATCCTTGTCGGGCAGACAAGGGAACGATGGCACAAAGCCGAACAGGCGTCGCAGCGTGCCCGAACAAACTATTGGATGAACTACGCGTACTACGAAGGTCACCAGTGGCTGAACTACGACCGTTACCGTTCCACCGTCGAAAACTATACGACGAACCGGGGAGACGGCAAAGCTCGCCTGTCCATCAACCGGATACGACCAAACCTTGAAACACTGGTAGGGAAGTTCACACAAACCGACCTGGCGTTCGAAGTGGCAGCATCAGCGTCAGACGACGCTGCGTTAACAGGGGCACGACTCGGCGAATACGTTCTCGAAGCCGGCCGGACTGACGACGGATGGGAATACCGTCGCAACGAACTTGTTCTTGACTCGATGCTTGGCGGCGTGTCAGCACTCGTATCACACCCAGCAGCCGACGGGCCGTTCTCAGTTGCCGCAGGCAAAGAAAAAGGGAAAATCATTGTCCCGCAGGCGTTAAGTATCGCCGAGTTCGCTGTGATGCCAGGAGCACGCGACGCAAGAACAGCTCTCTGGTTCTTCCAACAAACAGCAGTACACCCAGAAATGGTACGGGAACATTACAACCTGACATACACGCCGGGCACAGACACCTCCGCCGGTTTGGACCCGCTGATTCGTTCCGACACAGGACGCACATTCGAGGACGTAGTCGAGAACACGACAGTGTACGTCATGTATGAACGGCCGAACCAGGCTCGACCCGAAGGCGCTGTCGTACACATGGCGGGGGGACGTATCCTCTCCAAATCGAAATGGCCGTTCCCGTTCGACGATCACCTGAACCTGGTCGTGTTTTCCGCTTCATCGAACCGCAAAAACTGGTTGGCAGGAACGTTCGTGACGCAGGCACGACCCATCCAGGCGGCATACAACTATGTGCGGTCCAATATCCTTGAGCACGTAAAACGGGCCGGTCAAGCGAAACTGATGAACCCGAACGGGGCGATAGAGGACACCGGTCAGATCACCGACATGGCCGGCGAACACATCGACTACGACGCTGACCTCGGCAAACCGGACTACCTGAACCCGCCGGCGCTGCAACGTTGGCTCACTCAGGAACCGGCGCAACTATCAAACGAGATCGACGACATCATGTATGTCCACGACATCTCCCGTGGCGAAGCTCCAGGTGACAGAAACTCCGGTCTGGCGCTCTCAATTCTTGCCGAAAAAGACGACACACCACTCGGGTTCATTACCCGCAACCAGGCACTCGGATGGGAACTGTTCGCGTCGGACTACCTTCAGGTAGCCGAAAAAACGTCCGGCCAGAAAATCGCTACATACAAGACACCGGAAGGTGTCCCAATCGAAGTGAAATGGTCCGGGCGGATGCTGAAAGGGCAGACACGGGTCCATGTGCCACTCGAGGCGACATCGCCGTACTCGCGTGCAGCACGAATGGCTCAAATCATCTCAATGAAACAAACGTTCCCTGAAATGTTTGAGTCGTTGGACCCGGCAGCGTTCGTCAGGATCGCCCAGTTCCCCGGCCTCAAAAACATTGGGGAAATGCTGTCCGCTGACGCTGTGAAAGCGATCCGCGAAAACCATCTCATGTCAATCGGGGAAACCTGCATCCCAGAGAAGTTCGACGACCATGCCATTCATCTTGCCGAGCTGGACCGGTTCCGCAAAACCCAAGAGTTTGAACGGCTCCCACTGAAATCTCAGAACGTGTACGAACTTCACGCACAAGCACACGAACGGCTCCTCGGCGAAGAAGCCGCAGAGCAGCGACTGAAGAACGAAATCGTGCCAGGGTCCGCAGCGTTGCCGCAGGCCGGCTCCCCGATCGGGTCGCTAATGCCATCCCCCGTAGCGGAACAGAACAGTCCCGCTGGGGTTCTACCGCAAATATAGGAGTATCAGCCCGTGAGCAACGAAATTGAGAACGACGACGAGTCAGGCGACCTGCTAGCTAAGCTCCGCGAAACGCGGGCAGAAGCGAAATCGCGTCGGCTGCAAGTCAAATCGTTGGAACAGCAGTTCGGTTCGTTGTTAGAGCTCCCCGAACAGGACCGCGACGCGATCCTCGAGTTCGCTGACCATTACCGGTCCGGGCGTTCCGTTGACGCAGTGTCGTGGATGGAAACAAATCTTCCAATCATCGGAGGGGATGATTACCAGTTCCCAGGAACCCCAGAAGAAAACCCCGCAGACGAACCAGAAGCAGAGGCAGACGAAGAGATGGCTAAAACAGACGAAGAGATCGACGCCCTGATCGAACGGCGGGTCGAAGAAAGAATTAACGCCCGCTTCGAAGCGCAAGACAAACACGCTGCCGAAGCGGCCGCTGTCGAACGCGAAGCGGAAAAAGTTCGGTCCCAAGCAGCGAAACTCGGGTACGCCGTGAAGAAAGGCGAAGCAGGGTTCGCGAAGTTCCGGGTACTTATGGGGTACGCTGAAGAAATCGAAGGCGATCAGACGAACGCCGAGAAAATAGCTGCCGCCCATCAGCAGATGCTGGACGAGGGGGTCGCACCGGTGTCTGCCGCTGATGCGGAGGACAGTGCAGTCGAGATGACTGAGCCACAACCTGACGTTACCGGGGCACCACCCGACGGTGAAGCCCCATCCGGTCAACGTCCCACAGGAACCCCAGCCGAACGCGCAATGGCCCGTCTCGAACGCCAAGAAGAGGCAGGATTGGTCTGAGTCGTCTGGCTAGGTTCTCTCACAGAGAGGCTTAGAGATGGCACAACTGTCACTCACCACAGCAGACGAAGTTCTCCAAGAGGACTATCAGGACGATGTCCGAGACTTCCTCAACCAGAACGTTTTCATTCTCACTCAAACCGACGTGAACACGAGCCGCGTATCCGGCCGGCGTGCCCATCATGCCGTCCATACCCGCCGTTCGCGTGGTGTCGGTTCTCGAGCGGAGAACGGGACGCTCCCAACAGCTCACTCGCAGGGGTACAAAAACCTGCTTATCCCCATCCGATACACGTACGGCCGGATCGAACTTTCCGGCCCAGTGATCGCAGCAATGGGGACGAACAAGGCTGCGTTTGTTGACGCACTCGATTCGGAAATGACCGGGATCAGGGACGACGTGCAGCGGGACCGTTCCCGTCAGTCATGGGGGCTCGGTAACGGTGTTATCGCTCAGTGCGGTGTCACCTCGGCAGCGAACCTCATCGTTCTCGACTCCGGTACAACCGAAACGGAACTCGACCAGTTGTTCAATGACGGCGGCATGGTCGTCGACATTGGCACAGTCGCGAACCCGACGCTCCGCGCTACAGCGAGGAATGTCACAGCAGTCGACTACGACGCCAAGACCATCACCATTGATGGTGCGACTATCACGACCGCCGCAACAGATTTCTGTTTCCGGTCCGGTGGTGGTGGCGCATCTGATGGTTCAGGCGACCCGAACGACGGCCAAATCGAGATCACAGGTCTTCAGGCCATCGTGGACGACGACACCGACCTTCATGCGCTCGCTGTTTCAGCGAACGAATCATGGAAGTCTCATGTGTTCCACAACTCGGGTGCGAACCGGCCGGTCACCGAACAGCTCGTCAACAAGGCGATCCACACGACCGAAAGGAAGTCCGGTAAGCACGTCAATCTGCTCGTCGGCACCGACGGCGTGTCCCGCTCTGTTGCCAATCTCCTCGAGGCACTTCGACGTAACGTCGACAACGTTGACCTGAAGGCCGGCTATTCCGGTATCGGGTGGACAACTGCCGCTGAGGGCATGGGTAAACGCACTCAGACAACGTTGTGCTGGGATCGTGACGCACCAGGAAACTCGCTGTACGGCATCGCGACTGACGGACTTGTCCGTTACCAGATGCAAGACTACGAGTGGATGAAGCGTGACGGTTCGGTCTTCAGCCGGAAGCTGAACGCTGACGCGTACGAGGCAACCCTCACCATCTACGATGAGCTCGCAGCGAAGCAGCGTAACTGCCACTTCCGTATCGACGACATCACCGAAGCTGGTTGATCCTGTTCAGGTAGGGGATGCGTTGTTGACTTTTGCGGGCGCAACGCATCCCCCTACCGTTGCACGAGAGGAGAAAGTCATATGGGTGCTTGCACTTTTACCAACACGAGACGCAACGTTGAAGGGAACAGGTCGGTCATTAAGGCCACCATGTCCCCGTCGGCGTCGTACGCGACGAGTGGCGACACCATCGCCGCTGCCGACCTCGGGTTGACTGTGATCGACGACGTGAAGGTTCCAGCCGGCGACGGCACGAACCTGTACTTCTACGACCACGCCAACCTGAAACTGAAGGCGTACGTCCTTGCCACTCAGGCGCAGGTCGCCTCCGCCGTCAACCTGTCGGCTGTCGACCTGAACGTTGAAGTCACGGGATACTGACCGAATGCCCATTTACGCTCAAGCTCGACTCCCTGACGGACGGGACGTTCGGATCGACGCCGACGTGCTCGATATCGGCCGGAAGTTACGTGAAGGGGAGCCGACGCTTGGGTGGGGTGGTGACCCGGCGGCGTCACTTGTCTTCAATGAGGACAGAAACTGTTTCGAGGTTCTCGGCCAGGATTTGATGGGCCGGACTTACGTGATGGCTTCCCACCCGAAATGTGATGAACGGCTGCTCGTCAAGTGCCGCGACGGGCACTGGTCAAAAGCGAAAGACATCATCGACCGTCTTGTCGACGATCAAGCGGCACGATACCAGCAGGCGCAAGACGCTCTTTCCGAAGCGATTCGGGAAGAGTACGCGCCACGTTTAGCCACCACCATTTTGCGGTCTAACGGCTCGCGGGATATGTGGGGATTCGGAGATTGAAATGCAAGACTCTCATGCGGTAACCATCGCGTCGTCGGGAACGGTTTCGTCGGTAGCGGAACTCCAAGGCACTCTTCTTGTCGGCCTTGAAATGCCGGCAGCGTGGGATGCAGCGACCATCAAAATCGAAGGTGCCCGACAGAACTCGTCGAACTTTCTGATCGTCGCTGACGAAACGGGGTCTGACAAGTCGCTGACGGTGGCTGTTAACCGCATCCACTTCTTTGACCCGGCCGACTGGATGGCGATATCACGGGCCCGGCTCGTGTCGTCTGCGACGCAGACAGCGGAACGGGTCATCCATCTTCTGGTGCGCCACGACAACCGGTAATGAAACTCGGATCGAAGATCGCTCGGCGGCTCTATAAGAGCTTTGAGGATGTCGAACTTTCAGGGGAGACTAACGCTGTTCTGAAAGACGCTGACGGCGAGAATCTTCTTGACGCTGACGGAGTGCAACTGCTGGACGGTGCGTAATGGCAAGACAGATCGACGAAGCCCCAACTGGTTCCCTCGCTGACGCCGATTACATTTTGGCGTCACGGAGCACAGACGCACGACTCGAACGGATACCCGGCTCCGATTTCGCTACGGGAGCGGAAGGGGTTCTGGCCGTTTCAGCGTTACAGCCGGCCGACATCAACACTCTTGCCGAACTGAACGCTATTGTGGCCGACGCCACGCTGGGCACTGCCGCAGACTTCGCCACTGCCGCTCAGGGCAGCACAGCTGATTCGGCCCTGCAGGCTGCGGACATCAATACTCTTGCTGAACTGAACGCTATCGTGGCTGACGCCACGCTAGTGGACGGGGCGCTTGCGAATGTCGTTGAGGACACCAGCCCGCAACTCGGTGGGAACCTTGACACTCAGTCTTTCACGGTTGATGGCCGTGATGTTTCTGTCGATGGCTCGAAGCTGGACGGCATTGAGGCCGGGTCGACGGCGGATCAGTCGAATGCAGAGATTCGTGCGGCGGTCGAGGCTGCGACCGATTCGAATGTTTTCACTGACGCTGATCACACGAAACTGGACGGTGTCGAGAGTTCCGCCACGGCGGATCAGACGGCCACGGAGATAGGGGTCGCTGTCCACCTGGTCGGGTTGGACGCAGCGAAACCTGCTGCCGCTTCGGGGAACAACGGTGTCCTGTATCTGTCGACAGATGTCAACGGGGGCACAACATACCGGTCGAACGGTTCGACTTGGGTGCAGGCCGGTGGTGGCGTCACAAGCTCAGGTATGGCGAATGTTGTGGAGGACACGTCCCCTCAGCTTGGCGCTAACCTTGACACTCAGAGTTTCACGGTTGATGGCCGTGACGTTTCTGTCGACGGCACAAAACTTGACGGCGTAGAGGCCGGCGCTACTGCGGACCAGTCGAATGCGGAGATCAGGGCTGCGGTCGAGGCTGCGACCGATTCGAATGTTTTTACGGATGCTGACCATTCGAAGCTGAATGGTGTTGAAGCGAACGCTACAGCAGATCAGACGGCCACAGAGATAGGGGTCGTTGTCCACCTGGTCGGGTTGGATGCAGCGAAACCTGCTGCCGCTTCAGCCAACAACGGTGTCCTGTACCTGTCGACAGATGTCAACGGGGGCACGTTGTACCGGTCGAACGGTTCGTCGTGGGTTGCAGCCGGTGGTGGTGTCACTTCGTCCGGTATGGCGAACGTTGTTGAGGACACTTCTCCGCAACTCGGCGGGATGTTGGATATCAACGGTCAGGCCATTGGTGATGGCACTCTTGAACTTCTCAAGTTTTCGGAAACGGTTTCTGCGGTCAACGAGATCACGGTAACGAACGCTGCTACCGGTGGGCATCCGAGTATTACAGCTACGGGTGATGACGCTAACCCTGACCTGGTTCTTGACGCTAAGGGCACGGGTGTTGTTAAGACACTCTCCTCGAACCTGAACATCACGGGTGACATCGTTGTTTCTGGTGTGGTTGATGGTCGTGATGTAGCGACGGACGGCACGAAGCTCGACGGTGTGGCGTCGGGGGCCACGAACAACACGGGAGCGTTAGCCGATCTGAGCACCGTAGCCGCCGGCCAGATCGACGACGAAGCGGTCACTCTCGCCAAAATGGCGCACATGGCGACCGGGTCGCTGCTGGGCAGAGACACCGCTCTGACCGGTGATGTGGAGGTGCTGTCGAAAGCGTCCGCTTTGACGTTGCTGAACGTCGCTGACGGTTCCACGGCAAACGACAGCGACGCAAACCTCAAAAATCGGGCTAACCACACTGGCACCCAAACGTTGGCGACGATCTCCGATTCGGCGGCGCTTGCTGCGCTGGCTACCGTCGGGACAACAGAGATCGACGACGAAGCCGTTACTCTTCCGAAACTTACCCACATAGCGACAGATTCGTTTCTTGGCCGGACAACGGCTCTGACCGGTGACGTGGAGGTGCTGTCTGCCGCTGACGTTCGGACAATTCTGAATGTCGAATCTGGGGCCACAGCCGATCAATCCGACGCGGAGATTCGTGCCGCCGTCGAGGCTGCGACCGATTCGAACGTGTTCACTGACGCCGACCACAGCAAATTGAACGGCATCGAAGCATCGGCTACAGCGGATCAATCGAACGCGGAGATTCGTGCCGCCGTTGAAGCTGCGACCGATTCGAACGTTTTTACTGACGCCGACCACACGAAACTGGACGGCGTAGCGAGCTCCGCTACCGCTAACGACACAGACCCGAACCTGAAAGCTCGGGCTAACCACACTGGCACGCAGCCGTTGTCAACGATCTCCGATTCGGGGGCGCTTGCTGCGCTAGCTACCGTCGGGACCGGCCAGATCGACGACGAAGCAGTCACCCACGCCAAACTGGCGCACATGGCGACGGACTCCTTCCTGGGTCGCACCACGGCAGGCACTGGGGACGTGGAGACGTTGTCGGCGTCTCAGGCCCGAACAGTCCTGAATGTCGCCGACGGGGCGGAAGTCAACCCGACCGAAGCGTGGACAGTCGCCCTCGGGGACGAGACGACAGCTATCACCACTGGGACAGCGAAGGTCACGTTCCGCACGCCGTACGCTATGACTGTGACAGGGGTTCGGGCCTCGTTGACTACAGCGTCGTCGTCGGGTATCCCGACGTTCGATATCAACGAGGGTGGCTCAACGATCCTGACAACAAAGTTGACGATCGACGCCAACGAGAAAACCTCGACGACAGCGGTGACCGCTGCGGTGATCGGCGGGGCCGGTCCGGTGTTGGCTGATGACGCTGAGATCACGATTGATGTGGACGTGGCAGGGACTGGCGCTGCTGGGGCTAAGATCACGCTCCTTTACACGAGGTAGCGATGCCGAACCTGTTGAACTCTCACCGGTTCGGGGCACCGGCTGTTGCGACACCTGACATTGAAGTGAAGTCGTACTATTGGACCGAAACAAGCACGCTGAACGACACGGGGTCGTCAACGATTGACGCTGTGACGGTCGCTAACGCTTTCGCTCGGACCAACACGCTCGGTTACCCTGCACATGGTGCCGTGGGAACCGGGTCCGGTAACGAGGACTCCAACAACTTCATGATGATGCCGGAAGTGACCGGCACAACGACTGTCACTCACAACTATGACCACGACACCCGTGACGTGACAATGGAGGGATGGTACGAAGTCTGGGAATATGTGGGTGACCCTGGCGGAGCGAACGAGTTCAAAGTTCTCCACGCCGGGGAAGTGGCGATGACCGCAGCCGCCACCAACCCGCTGTACACGATGGACGTGGCAGCATCGAATGTCGATAACTGTGTTGCGATGATTACTGGGGTTGGCGCTAACGCTTTCGGAACCAACTCGGAGTTCAAGGGCGACCGGTTGTGTTACCGGATCGAAGTGACATCGACGACCCAGTTCCAGTTGAATCGGCATGACAACAACCAGACCACTGAAGCTGGGGTTGTTGTGCTGGAGTTCACCGGTTCCAACTGGACAGTCAACAAAACCAACATCAGTCACCCGGCGTCTACGCTCGGTTCGTCCACTCACACAATTCCGTCGGTGGGTAACTGGGCGAACACAATGTATTTCTGGTCCTACGAAGTGAATCATGGTGGCGTTGGCTCTGACGACGTGTCCTGTCTGGGTTACCCAGGGTCTGGGTCAGTGACCCAGTTCAAAACGGACTATCAGGTGAGTCATGGGTCCAGCCCGAACGGGACGCTTTACACGGTCCACAACGCAGATATGGATGTCGAACACAACGACACAATCGACGGGACAGCGAACACGGCGGTGGCGTCGGCTCGCCCGACGACCACGATCAGTGCCCCAGCGGACCACGACTTGACGACAAGTGTGATGGCTAACGGAAACTCGACACTGAACGGTACTGACAACACGGCGCTGGGGTGGATCTACTGGCTGTCCGATTCGACGACGTTCGCCACAGACTATGCGGGCGGCTCGTCAGCGGACCACGACATCGAATACGCATTTCAGATTGTTGATATGAATGGGGTGGCTAGCTAATGGCCGACAATTTTAAACCGATCATGGATGCCGCTTTGGTGGACATGGGTGACGTGGTCGCCAATTTTCATGCGGAACTGAACTCTGTTGCTAACGCTCTTGCGGTTATGCCTGCCGGCACGGAGAAAACAAGTTTGGAAGGTCACGAGGGTCGGGTTGACGCCATCCATTTGCAGTATGAGGCGATCGAACCGTTGCAGGTCAGAGCGTCACGGGACAGGGACGACATGCTTGTCGAGTTGGGTCAGTGGGCCACTCAACTGTTGGTTGACCCGCTCCCAGATCAAGCGGCGATGCGGGCAGAGATGTTGGCAGTGGTAGCGGACATCGAACTGGCGGACCGGCCATGAGAGGGAGAGTCTGGTAATGGCTTACGATAACACTCCACAAACGATCGCTGTCACGTCGGATAAGGACGCCGACCTGGCCGACTACCACGCTTCCTTGCATAACGCCACAAATGCGTCGCTCAATGGCGTCCTCGAGGTGTTGGGCGCGACAGACCCATCTGGGGCAGCGGCTGATGTCGGAGCGCGGTTTGTGGCGACAGAAACAGCGACAGCGACAGCTCAAGGGGACGCGACGGCTGCGACAGCCAACGCTGCGACCGCTGTCGCCAACGCTGGGACCGCTCTCGCTAACGCTGCAACAGCCCAAACAACGGCTGACGGCAAGATTGCGTCTGTGTCCGCTGACGCGACCCCGGCGTTGGGTGGGGATCTCAACGCGATGGGGAACGACATTGTCGACACGAACAGCAATCAGCTTGTCGAGTTCGAGGAAACCGTTTCGGCGGTGAACCACGCGAAACTGAAGAACGCCGCTACCGGTGGGCCCCCGGTGATTTCAGCGGCCGGTAGTGATACTGACATTTCGCTGCAACTCGTGCCGAAGGGGACGGGGGTGGTCTGGTCGAATGGTCCTCTGGACGTGACCGGCTTGGCGACGGTGACAGGGAATGTCGCCGTGACTGGAACCGTGGACGGTCGCGATGTTGCTGCGGACGGCGCGTCGATTGATGACCACGAGGCCCGTCTCGACGCTATCGAGACGGCCGGTGTTGTTGTCGGTGAGCCTGGCGAAGTGGGGTTGGTCCTGTCAGCCATGTCGGTCCTTGAAACGGACACGGGAGGTGTCGCTGTCGAAGTGGCCCGTGTCGCCGGTTCGACCGGCACTGTTGCTGTCACTATTCAGGATCGCGCTACCGGCACAGCAGTCGCGGGGGCTGACTACACGGCGATCGCGTCGACCGTGTTGTCGTGGGGGAATGGGGACACAGGAACAAAGTCGATCACGTTTTACCCGTTGAACGCTTCGTCGGAGAACAAAACGGTTGAGCTCGAGCTCGTTTCTTTGACCAGTGCGGGGGCTGAACCGAAATCCGCGACTCTCGGTTTGGCTGCGATGACGGTCACGATCGTTGACGTGTCCGGTGACCGCGATTTGACGATCGCCTTTGCTGACAACGCTGTTCTGTCAGGGGCACAGGAACTGGCAGGTGACCCGGCGCTGTCCGGTGAAGTGTGGTTGTACTTGGCGGAGGTTCCGTTGCAGGTCGGCGAGAACTATGCGGAGAACCCGGCGAACGTGTCGGTAACGGAATGGTATTACGGCGATGGCACTCTCCCGGCCCAAGCGACTTTGGACGCGTTGACTTCCGCTTCGGACGAGTTCGTTGTGGACGACCCGTATTTTCAGGGGCTGGTCGATTCGTTGCCGCAGGCGTGGGATACGACTGCGGGGCCTCCTGCTGTTGGCGGAGTTGTCACCGAAACCCAGTTGGGGGCTTACGCTGAACCTGCCGGCTACAGGTGGGGTGAACGTGCTTCGGTGTCGGACTTCGGTCTGTCACCATCGGCGTCACCGAACAACTGGTTCGCGTACCCGTCCACTGAGCCTGCTGGGGGAATCGCCCATTACCCGGAGGCTTTGAAAGCGCTCCGGTATCTGCGGGGGCAGGCTGACATTGTGTTAAACGGCGGTTCAGCGGCGGCGCAGGCTGCGACCACTCTTGAAGAGTGGGCGGACATGGACGAGGTGAAATGTGTTCACGCGAACCCGGTCGGTACAGGATTCCCGTCGAACGGGTGGATTTCTGCTGCGTTGCTGACGATGACGGGGATCTTTCTCGCTGGTCGCGACTTGGCTCACACCGAGGTCGGGTTCGTAGCTCAGGCGAAAGCTTGGCGTGACCGGTGCGACACGATCATCGCCACAACAGCCCGCGACGACCACAACTTCGAAGCGATGATGATGGCGTGCATGGCTACCGCTGACGCCGCAGCGAACGATTCGCTCGACACCAAGTTTGCTGCTTTAAAGGTGCATGTGGATGCCCACATCATTTCGACGTTCCCTGGCGATGGCGTCAACCTGGAAGAGCAGCATCATACGTCGGGCCGCACATTGCATTACGACCTGGTCGAGTTGAACTGTTTGTTCATAGCGATTGCTGTGATGCGCGCTGAGGGTTTGGATTTGTCGACGGCTGCCGATACGGCGTTAACGAACTTCGTTTCGGACAAGTGGTCGACGTGGCTGGCGTTTTTCGCTGCCGACCCAAGCCCTGGTGCCACTGCCCCGTTTTCGTATACGACGGGGTCGGGCACGTACGAAGATCCTGGCCCGGTGAACAAATCGGAGAACGGGACGTGCTTGGAGTGGGCTGTCGCGTTGGGGTTTCATGCCGGCCCTGTCCCGAACGGGTTCCGTGGGTTGACGACCCCATATTTGGCGGGTTCGAAAGGTCCGAGCCCGTTGGGGGTCCAACCGACTGGCGGTTCGGCCGGTTCCGAACCGACGATCACGTTGGGTGTCATCTCGGAAAGTGAGAATCCGGCCCTCACAAATCAGCCGACTCTGCCAACCCACGCGATCGGCGAAACTGTCGGTATCGCTTTGTGGGCGAAGGGGACGTCGGGATTCACGATTGATTTGGGTTGGGCGAACCCGATCCCGGTTCAGACCGGACATTCGACATCTACTGCGGTGTGGACAAAGGTCGCTACGTCCACGTCAGAGACAGCTCCGACGGTCACCAGGACAACGGATGGTGACATGATCGTCATCCCGTTTGTGGTGTCCGCTAATGGCGGAACGTCGGGCACTCCGGTGTCGCATTCATCTGGGTCGTTCCAGTTGCCGGCGATGACGACGGCAGATAACGATTGTCTGGTGCTGAAAGGTATGGCGACGTTGGGGGCGAACTCCCATTCGGGGTGGGCGTCTACGGAGATAGCTGACGAACCAACGGACTTCAATGGGCATGTGTCGGCGGGGCTCGCTAAGGCTTCTCAGGCCACCGCTGGTGCGGTGGCGGCTGAGACGATCGTTGTCACGCCGAGCGGTTCGACCCCGACAGGCTGTACGGCGTGGACGTTGGCGTTTAAACCTACGACCTCGACGGACGTGGGGGATAACAGTGACGGGGATCATTGGGTGGCAGCTATCCCAACCCATACACGCACGGGGACTTCCCCGTTGACTGATGTCGCTATCGGCCGGCAGTTCTCTTTGTCCAACGCTCCGGTGGCGGTCCCGACGACGGGGCTTGTCCCGACGGGCCTGATGTCCACTCAGTTCGGGTTCTATACTGGCGGGACTTTGGGGTCCACTTGGGCTGAGAACACGATTACTTCCAAGTTGGGTGTCACGCCGTACATCTACCATGAGATGGCTGCGCCTTCCCAGCAGAACATTGGGACAGGCAACGTTGGCGGTATCGCAACGTCAACAGCGAACCATCCAACTCCTCGCCTGATTTCGCTGGCGACGTTCGATGACAGAGATTTCGTGCAGACTTCTACGCCGTGGTCGACGAGGGCTGCGTCTCCGAACCTCGGCGGGTCACGCGTCGACAAGGTCGCCGGCGCTCAGTTGCAGGCGTTCCAGGACGTGGTGGACGGTGACTCTGACGCCAACCTGACGATCCTTGCAACCCACATTTCGACGATGGTTGCCGCTGCACCGTTCGTGGCTTTGGAGTGGCCTTCACAGGAACTGTCGGGCAGTTGGCAGGGTGCCGCTCCGATGGTTGGCAATGAGGCGAAACACAAGGAGATGACCCAGTACGTCCACGATTTTATGAACGGTTTGTGGACTGCGGACGAGCGCCTGAAAGTGTGGTGGGTTTGGTCCCACCCGAAGAGGGACTCGAGAAGCACCGATCACACATTGTGGTATCCGGGTGACGACATTTCTTCTGTGACTGGCCGGTCATATGTGGATGTCCACTCGGTCAACGTCTATCTGGACGTGGCGCTGGCGTCGGAGCATGTGACATCATCCGGGCCGTTCGGCGGTCTAGCGAACAAGGACAACATCATTTCTGCCGCGGCCCGGCAGACAGTCATTGATCGGACATTCAATTCACCCGACTTTGGTGCTGCCGCTCAGGTCGCCTACGCGATTGAGAAAGGCAAACCGGTCGCTATGGGCGAAGGTTGCCCCGGTGTCGGGAACGTCGGCGAGGTTGGCTGGTGCGGGGACGACGGCGAGCTGACAACCATGTATTTGCAGTGGTGGCATGACAATGTTGTTTTGTCACCGGTCGGTTTAGCCTGGTTTGTGATGTTCAACAGTCCAGCGGGCGGTGTCGGTTCGAAGATGGCGAACGATCTCCCGAACTCGATGGCCGCGATAGCAAGTTTCTTGTCGGGTCACTAGGAGAGCTTCATGCAACTACAAAATATTCAGTTGGCGGTACGGGATCAAATGGGTTTGCCTACCGATGACGGTGTGCTCACAGACACGGTCCTTACCCGCCTTATCAACAGGGCGCTCGAAGTGTTCTCGGCGCGCGCCGACTGGCCGTGGCTCGAGGCGGCGACCACGCAGGTGTCAGCGGACGCGTCGGTAGCGTTCCCGGCAGACACAATCCGTATCCTGTCGATCCGTGTTGACGGCGAAGTGTTCGTGATGAAACCGATCTCAACGGACATGGCTGACGAGCTTTCTGTTGCCACTACCGCCGCGGGTACGTCCCCGTACTACGCGTTGCAGGGTTTGAACTTTCTGCCACGCCCAGCGCCGACGGGGTCCACGACGTACGCGATCCGGTATCTGTTGAAAGAACCCGCGGCGCTGTCATCCCCGACTGATGAGCCAACAACCCCGGACGCATGGATTCAGGCTGTCATCGAGCTCACCGTCGCTTTCGGATACCGGCAAATCAGGAACGCTCCGATGGCGGACCACGCCGAACGACGGTACGAGACATTGGTGGAGGAAGCGAAGGAACGTCTGTCAATGTCGTCTGCTTCGGAGGGTGGGGGCAGAATGGCTAACGACCGAGGGGAACCGGATGCAACTTAGCGAATATCGGACAAAGGTTCGTAGGCGTGCAGGGATTTCTGTGTCTGATGATCTGCTCACCGACGAAATCAATTCGGCGCTTACGGAGATCGCGGCGGAAAGGACGTGGCCGTGGTTGGAGCTGTCAATTACGATCGATCTGACAGGGGCGGGTGACGGCACAATCGGTTCAGGCACAATCGGTTCAGGCACAATCGGCGATCCGATGTCGGACGGCAACCTTGACGCTTGGCTGCTACCCACAGATTGGCGGCAGGTGCGGTCCGTGCTGCACAACGACACCACTGTCCCCCATATCGACCCGCATGACGCCGACATGGTCCGCTACGACCGCGGTTGGTATGTGGAGGCCGGCAACAATTCGATCGTGTTCGTGAACGGCGACTCGTTGGAAGGCCCGGCCGGTGTCCGTTATGTAGCTCACGAGAACACTCTGTCCGCTGATGGTGACACACCGAAACTACCTGTCGAATGGGACGACCTGGTTGTCCTCATGGCGTCAGCGAACGTCCTCGAGGGTCGACATGAAGAACCGGCACGAGCTGAGGGGTATCGGCGGCGGGCAGCTCGGCTGCGGAAACGGATGATTCTTCGTGGCGATCCAGCGCAGAGCGGACCGCGAACGAACCGGGTGTTTGACGGGGTGCCTTTCTGATGCCCGCCGTCGTGTTCGACCGTTGGGAAACGCCCCTGGGTGACAGGGACGGGTTTGGGTACGGCAACGGCTTTTTTGGTGGGGAGGGGTGGGTTCGTTTGCGTGACGAGTCCACCATCGCAGTGAACGTGTCCCCTGGGAACACGCCGCATACGGGAGACGGCCTTTCTTCCGGTTCGACCCGCGAGATCCTGAAAGTGATCTCGACCAACAACTTTAACTGGCCGTATCTCTGGATCACGCACACCGGCCGGGTGTACGTCAAACAGACCCTCAACGACGCGACGCACTACATTGGGACCGTTGCCCCCACAACGGACGCCCCTGGTGATTACGGGGTGTGCGTTCTCCCCGAGGGGAACGGGAACACGCAGATATTGGTCGGGGGTATGAGGTCTGGCGGTGTGTGGCGAGTCGATTTGGACGTGTTGTCCGGGTCGCCTACATTCACTCAAGAAACGAGCCACCCGACCGGCGGGGCCAACGGGATCGCCTGCTATAACGGCCGGGTGTTCAGCGTTGACCGTTACGAGAACTACCCGGACGGCGGCAGAACCCGCGTGTATTACGGGGCAGTGAATGACTATTCGTCGTCTACGTGGACAGCGGACGGCAGCGGCAATTTTGATCTTCCGCAGTCTTTCCAACGCGAACCGTCCTGGCCCAATTCGGGGCTACCCCGCCAAGCAGGGATCGTGGGCACACTGACCGACGGGATTTACTTCAAGAACGATGGGGCCATTTACCGTTTGAACCGCGACCCGGAAATTGGGTCGTTGAGCAAAGTGACAGAAGAAACATTTGTCGGAGGGTTCGCTGCCGGGGATGTACTTATGGGATTCACGGACAGGCTTGCACCTGCCGCTTTCAACGGGGCGTCCGTTATGCCCCTGTCGCACCTGAACCTGGATGACAGCAGACCGCCCATCTATCAACAGGATGTCCTGCGGGGGGCGATGTCAACAGATTACAAATCGGCGATATTGACACGGGGGAATGACGCCCTTGTCCTCAACGGAGGGATGTGGTCGAAGTGTCGCCTCTCGTTGGGGGATAACGATTCCCCTGGGACCACCGCCGTTTGTGCCAACAAAGATGGTGACGGGGTGATTGTCTGCTCGAAGGGTTCGGGCGGCATTTTCTTCAGGGACTACAAGTTTCCAGATGTCAATGCCGGCATCGTCGAGGCAGACATTTTGGGGAGAGGGGGGAAAGCGGTCCCAACCGGGAACGAGCTTCGTTTACCGTTGATTTCGGACCCGAACGGGATGGTTGTCGTACGCGAAGTCCACATTGACGGCTATTTCGCTGACAGCACGTTACGCACCTCCAGCGACCTTGTCTGTGTTGTCAGAATCCAACCTCAGTTCTCAACTCGGGCCGATCCTGGTGCTGTTACCCAAGAAATTAGGGAAGCAGATTTGGGGTTGTCGCACAGCCCGTCCCTAGCAACAATCCATTACCCGTTCCGTGTGACAGTGCGCGCACACAAACTGGCCTATCACTCTGCGGCAGCGAAAGTCTCGATCACTGGCGCTACATCTATGGCGTTAGGTCGGATCACTGTGGTTTATGATGTGGAACCATATTTGGCGGCGTCATGAAACGGTCACCTGGGTCACTTGTCGACGGTTCACGGTTCTTTGAGGACGCGAGGGAAGCCAGAGCTGTCCGTGAGATCATCGATTTTCTGAACGAATCTGGGCTCGAGAACATCACTGAAGATTGCACGGTTTCCCGTTCGTCGGGAACGGTCACGGGGAACGGGACTCTGGTAGTGTGGGCCCGTGTCACGGGGTCAACAGTGTGGGTACGTGGCCGTTTCACTGTCGGGTCAACGTCAGCGCAGACAGGGACCGGTGAAATACAGATCAACTTTCCGTTCACGTTTCGTGAACACACAGGCCCGGTGGTACAGACCGGAGTTGGGTGGTATCTGATTTCCGGCACTCTGGGGCTTGTCCCTCTTACCCCGATAGCCCGCGGTCGGACCATCAGGTTGCGTGACAGCGCCGGTTACGTCCATTTGACGGCCCCGGTGACGTTCGCTGCGAACGACGTACTCCAATTCGAAGGCCACTTCCATGTGGACAACTTCTCGTAAGGTGTGAACTATGCCGACCGCCACCCAACAATCAGATACCCAATATCTGGGGTTGCTGCGCGCCCTCGGGTTCGCGAGAGACGACGCCGACAGGGGTGCGGCGCGGCAACGCTCGAACATTGACGACCAGGAAATCCAGTCGACACGGAACATGGAGTTCGAGGGGGAGGGGCAGCGTCGCGGCGTGTTGCAGAGCCGCCGCAGTCAGGGATTGCAGTCTTCGTCGTACACCAGGCGACTGCTGGCGGAGCAGCGTCGCCGGGAGTTGGATGCGTTGGCGAAGGTCGCTGCGGATAGTGGGGTACGGCGAGGCGAGGTCGAATCGGGTTTGGCGTCAACGAAGACAGGGCTGTCTATGCGGCTAGCCGAATCCGGGTTGGAAACTTCGGAACGGATCGAACGAAACCGTGCAGAACGTGAAGCATTGGGGCTGTAATGGCGTTTGAGGATCTACGAAAAGGTTCCGCCGAAGAGAAAGCGGAAGCGTTGGCTGCTATGGCAACCCAGGGCACCCGTGGTGTCGACGCGTACCGCCGCGCACGCGACGAAGTGTCAGGACGGCAGACCGCAGCGTTGGCTGGTTTGGCTGGGGACACCACGGGTGGAAGGGCAGAGTCTCGCGAATCTCGTATCTACGAACAACTTGTCGGAGGGCCGGCTTCTCAACAGTTGGATCGGCTTGATGTCCGGCAGGGCGACTTCGAGTCCGATATCGCACGCCAGTCCGCTGCGTTGGGTGGGTATCTGGACAGGTTGCAGGGCGCTATCGGTGTCCACGAAGCAGACTTCGAGGCGGATCAGGCCGCTAGGTCTGCGGCCCGTTACGGTGCCGGCAATAACAGCAAATCTGACAGCAGCGACCCGATTAGAAGCAAGTCCGCGGGGGTACTCACGGAGGAGGGGTATCAGCTCGCCGAGAACGCTGAGAAGGCGCTGCGCCGCGGACGTGAAAACGATTTTGTTCGGAACATGATTCAGGAGCAGGGTGGCGCACCCGCTCACACGAGGTCCGCAGCGTTCCAGGCGGCGCTTGGCCGTCGCAACGAGGAGCTCGACCGTCAAGCGTTGGCCGCTGCTCCGCAGAACCGGGGCGGTCATCCGACACAGGGGATGTTTGACGCGGTGTCGCCTATAAGCCCCGCTGGGTACACGGCATCTGGGGACTTGGGTCGGTCCCGTCGTCGAGGTGGAGACTTGTCGCAGCGGACCGTGGTTGCCCCCAACGCAGCGCCGTACGGAACGGTCAGCAACCCCAAGTTCAGAGACTGGATGGGGCCCGAGGACTGGGCCGGGTGGAACCGCGGGTCTAGTTACACGCCTCTCCCGCCGGCCGTGCCGGTGCCTGCGGCGAGGTCCGGGGCGGAGCGAAGGGGCGGTTCAGCGGCGGCGAGGGAGCGGGCAGCAGCTCCGTATGAGCCTATGGATATCCAGTTGCCGGCTGCTGACATGCGAGCCATCAACGACATGTTCTTTGACGCTGACTCGTTGGACCGGGACCGTGCCCTGCGTGACACTCCGGTGACGTGGACGGATTCTTACGGTGTGCGACGCACGGGGTTCGACACGACAGAAGGGACCGGTATCCCATTGCACCGGCTCGCCGAGTATTACTCGCAAATCCCGTATGGCGACCCTCGAGCTACCGGAACGGACGGTAGTGGCAACACGTCGCTACCTGGCCTGTACCGAGACTTCGGTGGACTCAACCTGGCACCGGAGTACGCCGGGTCGCTGTTCACCGAGGAAACGGAACGTGACAGGGCAAGGAGGAAGCTTGAGTCCGAAGCGAAGTGGAAGGAAGCCGAACAGGACGAGCTCACTGCTACCACTCTGGAAGAGTTGGGGTTCGATCCCACCGCTGAAGCGGTCCGCGAGTATCAGGGCCGGCAGGAAGACTTCGCGGTCGAGGACGCCGCCAAACGGCTCGCGACCAATCCGGATCTGCATGTCAACTTCGGGGAGGGAGATATCAGAACCGCTATCGACATGGTCGGCCTCATCTCCAACGCTGAGGAGGCCGAGGGCCTGTTGCAAAGTGGCCTGTTCCAGATGGCGATGGATGAGCTGATTTCTATTGGTGGGGAGCAGGGGCTCACTGGGGACTCGGTCACGTTGCCGGAACTTCTTGAGAAGCTCGTCGATAACCCTGAATACGATGAGATATTCCGCTTGGATGGAGAGGTCACCGCTGCGGGCGCTCAGATCAAAAGTTTGATGGGGGCGCTGGCGGCGAGAGTGTTCGAGCGCGACGGGCTGGCGAGATGAGCGAACTGCTTCGGCGCATCACCGCCGGAGACGACGCGGAGTCGGGAGGGGAACCGATTGAACGCAGCCGGTCGCTGCGAGAAGCGATCGGACGGGACGAAGGCCGGTCCTTGTTCGGTCAGTTCACCGACATCGTGCAGGGTGCCCCAGCGGGGCTTATCAACTTGGGGAAAGAAGTCGGGTCTGACGTTATTACGTCAATCTCGGACATACCGACACCGATCTTGTCGGGCGTGGCCTCGATAGCGGCCGGCAAACCGACGGTGAAACGGCTCACCGACCGTGATTACCGGTTTGTCCCCGAGTACGCGAAGTCTATGGGGAGGACTTTGACGGATGTCGGCGAACTTGCCACGTCTTTAGCGCCTGGGGGGCTGCGACCGCAGGACACCGAGTACGGGAAAGCGGTCCGCGACTCGCAGATAGTTGGGAAAATCCTTGAGGATGTCGGCAACCTTGCCGTGGTCGGTTCGGGTGCCGGCCGCGCCGTCGGGTATGCAGGGAAGACAGGTGGGCGTCTCGCCACGACAGGGTCGAAAGCTGCTGATGTAGCTAAGAAGGTTGAAAGCGTTGGCGGGCGAATCAAACGTGGCGGTCAGAGAGTCGACGCTAAAGTTGGGGAAGCGATGCTTCCCATCATCCCCGTTGCGCGTACTGTCCTCCGAAAAACGGGGCCGGGTAGAGCTGTCCACGCCAAAGCGAGAACGGCGATGCTTCGCCGACTGGTGGAACCGGGGACGCTCGCATTGAGAGAGAAGCACCTTGGGCGACGGCTCTCCGACGTCGAACTGGCAGAGCTTTCGGGGCGGATAGGCAACAAAGAGATTCGCGGCCTTAGACAAGAACAAGATCAGAAGGCGAGAGCTCAGAGCGAAGCCCAGGGCACCCAGTCGCGGTTGCTGTCCGACATGAAAGAGCCGGGGGTCGTGCGCCGGGGTTTGGCTAAACTCGCCGGGATCGAGGACAACATCGGGAAACGGTCCCGAAATCCTATAGCGGAAATGGCTGCTGCGGCGCAACGGCTCGGGTTCGAACTGTTTGATAAAAAAACCCGCCAGGTTTTCGAGGAGAGAGTGCTCCCACGGTTGCAGCAGGAATACGCGGCGAGACACGCTGACTGGACCGCCCGCAAAGATAAGGCCCGTTCTGAGGGGGCAGCGTTTCTGGACCCGGAACCGGTTGACCCTGGTAGCAGTTTCGCCGAGTATGTCGGGAACACGTACAAAATCACAGGTTCGAAGGAGGGGGACACTGCCCGCCTCACGGACGAGGTGTTTGAACGGCTTGACGAGATGACCGAGGGGGTGATGACCCCCGACGAGCGGGCAGCGAAGGAACATTATCGGCGGGAGATAGCGGGACCGCGCACGGAGCAGTATCTCGAAGAGGTGGTCGGGCAACGCGAACCGCTGTCGGAGGGGCAGTTGGTGACCCGCGAAGAAAACGTTTCTGGGGAAACGATGCTGACGGTCGCTAGGAGGCGTCTCGAAACTGAGGCCCGCAACGACCTTGACCCTCTGCTCGACGAGTTGAGCGCGCTACTTGAGCGCCAGGAGAAACTGGTCGGGGAGAGGGAAGCCCTCGAAGTTGCACCTGAGGCCACTGCCCGCGATGTCGCAGCGGTGGCCCGCGAAGGTGAGGCAGCGGGCGGGGCCGACACGGCGACTTTGCTGTCATCAAGGGCGGACATTAACAGCGCTCAAGCTCATGAACGAATGTCAGCCGCGGAGGGGTTCGCTGCTGACGCAGAAGCGAACACCCCGGACGCCCTGCCGGACCTGGAACGGAACGGCGAGTTGGACGAGGCGTCCGCTCAAGTATTCGAGGATGAAGCGAAACGGGAGGTTGAGGCCAGCGCACAGGCAGAAGTGATAGGGGCGGACACGTCGCCGGCCGCGGTTCAGGAACTAAGAAAAGCCGCTGCCGCCAAGTTTCTTGAGAGAGCGGATGAAATAGACGCGGAACTCCAACGCATACTCGGCCATGTTGGGGAGCTAGTGCAACTCCCGACGTTGGTGCAGATACGGCAGATGTACGACAATCAGATTCACGTCGCTGGCAATATCGATAACGTCAACTTCGGTGCGTGGTCGGGTATCATCAGCCAGATTTGGGATCCTTCGGTTCCTGATCGCCGGCCGAGACGGAAGAACCCGTCCCCAGGTAAGAAAATGCCGAAACGGAAGCCGACTCTAAACGCCCAAAAGTTGAAACAGTGGACCGATCGGGTCGAAGAGTGGAACTCCGCAGCGAGGGAGACTCTTGGACAGGCAGCGCCTTCGGTAGCGAAGGGTGGCCCTATTGGCGCTGCACGCGAGAGAGGCCCCGGCTTCAAAGGCGATGAACGTCTACCGGGCCAGGGCCAGGATCCGAGCGGAGTCGCGAACGTGAAGGGCCAGTACGCGCAGATCGGCCAGATCTCCGAGTTGCTCGAGGATTTACAGACACGCTCCGATCAGCGTCTTGAGTGGTTCGACGTGGAGACTCTGGGTTTCGAGGGCCTCGAAGAAGTGTTTGCCCTGTTCGACTTGCAGGACACGGTGTGGGCGTTCCTGGATGCCGGACAAGGTCGCTCGGGACAAGGGGGTCGGGGGTATCCGAGATCAAAGAACCCGAACGTCAGTAAACACTGGCCCGATTTTGACGGGCCGACTTGGGCTGTGCTGGACGATCTGCCAGCGAAGGACGCAGAGATGCGCGAGAGGTTAGGTGAGGCCTATGTGGACGAGGCGGAAAGGCTCGGGCAGGACGTGGAGGGGGACACTGCTGCCCGTGCTGACAGAAGGATGGCGGAAGTTGCTGAAGCGATCGAGAGTTCCCTTGAACCGACGGGCGTCCAGAGGATGGTTGAAGAAAAAGCGGACGCCGGTGAGTACCTTGACGACGTGAACGGCTTCGGGTGGACAGAAGACCTTCTTTCCACAGTCGACGGGTGGGACTTCTACGCTCAAGTGCTTGACACTGTTGACCCTGCGAAACTTCAGGAAGTTAGCCTTGAGCTCGCCGCTATGGAAAGGGAGGGGCGATTCAAAACCTCTGAAGAGGCCGACGGGTTCGCTGTTCGACGTTACAAAGAAGAGTTAGGGGTCGAACATCGCGACGCCGCTCTCGCCGTGATGGCGGAGAAGGTCGCTCGGGACAATAAGCACTCCCTTGTCTCGATGCGGCAACCCGTCCGGTACGCAGACCTGAACGTTTCGCAACGGAAACTGTACGCCGCTATCCAAAGGAAACTTCGCATCCTTAACGACGTTGCCGAAGCCGGGAGGGTTGCCGCTGAGACACAGCGGACGATCCGTTCGCTGTTGGCTGCTGACACACGGCTCGCTGGCCGCGCCACCGAAGCGGCCGCAGCGGCAGGCCGTCTCGAAAAGCATGCTGCGAGCAAGGTTAAGGCTGCTGACGCAGCGTTCCAAGGGGGGACGGGTCAACGTGTGTTCGAGGGGCAGAGGGCTGGGGCACGCCACACGCGTGAACGTGCCGCTCGCCTTGACACCAAAGTCGCTGACACGCGAAGAGAAGTCAGGTCCGTGCGTCGCCGCATCGAACGCATTCGGGCCGCTAACGACTACCGCCTGAAACGTGCGCTGGAAGACGTAGAGTCTCAGCCGGCCAGGTTCCGGCCAGTCCTCACGGTCGCTCAGGCGGTAAGGGACCAGCTCCTCGAGTCAGCCAGTCTGCTAGGGGAGGACTCGGTAGCCTACGCTGAGTTGGTGAGAGCGGTCGAGGAGCTCCCTGCGACACTGAAAGAGGTTGTGGACGCCGGGATCAGGGTGGAGCACCGGCCCGGTGGACCGTTGTTGGGGGGCGCTGGTGGTGCCCCTGTGAGCCCAGCGAAAGGGTCACTGAAAGGTGACCGGCGTCGCCTTACCGCTCAAACGGATCTGTCTATCGAGTTTGAAATGGCGTCAGCGGTGTCCGATCTGGGGGTGGTGTACCGCAACCGGGCGGTCGACATGGTCCTCGAGGCCGGGTTTGTTTTGCCTGCACATAAACTTACGGATCAGACGGACGCTGTGCAGATTTCGACCGAACTAGCTGAGCACGGTCTAGTCCCGTACGACCCGACGAACGCGTGGGGTGACCCGAACCCGTCGGTGGGTTCGTCCGTTACCCCTGAAACGTTGTTCATTCCGAAACGGTTACGCAGGGAATTGAACGCATACTTTGGGCCTTCGGGCTCGCTCGAAAGGTTCCTAGCACAAAACATTGATCCTGCGACCCGGCTGTGGAAGGGGTCGGTTCTTGCGTTGATGCCCCGGTGGCATGTCGGCAACATGATCGGCAACATGATCTTGGTGACGGCGGCAGGTGGTGTGCCTCCGTGGCGGACACTTGGGTACATGCGTCAGGGTTTGCAGGAAATCCACAGACGGCAGTACGGGGGGAAGTCCGATCTGCCAGAGGAGTTAGCTATCGGGTCGTCACACGAAGGCGACCTTTCTATTGACGACGTGAAACGCGCTCAGGACTTGCGTCCAGGTGACGAGGTGAGGGAACCGCAGCGGATTCGTCGGATGATAGGCAACCGGTTGCCGGACGCCGTGAACAGCGTCACCGAGCGGTCCTACCGGTTCAACCAAACGGTCGACAACCTGTCTCGTACCGTCGTGTTTCTTGACGCCAAGAACCGTAGAGGGATGGCTGAGGGTGAGGCTGTCGCTCATGCCCTGCGGTCTGTCGGCGATTTTTCGAACATGACTCACATCGAACGGTCCTACATTCGCCGAGTTGTCCCGTTCTACGCGTGGATACGGCACATGAGTCGGGTGTCAACCCGTCTGGCCTTCACCCATCCAGGTCGAGCCGCTCTGGCCTTGGGGCTCGCTAACGCTTGGATGCCAGAAGAGTACGAGGGGGCGGTCCCGTTTCTCGAGGGGGCTTACCCGGTGGGGGACGACAAGTTTATGCAGTTCGGGAATATGTGGCCGTACGGTAACCTCGCTAACCTTGACTGGCTTAAAGAAATCGACCCCTCAAATCCGTTGTCGCTTCTTACCGCTACCGGCAGAGCGGTCACGGGGAACATCAACCCGGTTTTGGAGTTCCCGATAGAAGCGGCGTTCGGGTCGACGTTCGACAAGGCCGGTCTTCGGCCGTTGCGGTCGGGTACGCCTCAGCGGCTCGACGAGTACGGGCGTGAGCTCCCTCAACCGACAACAGAAAGCAGGGGAGCGTTCCAGGAACGGGCCGGGAACCTGTTCCCGCAGGCCCGGTTTGTCCGCGACCAGTACCGTGCGTTGAGTGGTGGCGCACTGATCCGCTCCGAGACAGGTGACGTCTACCCGGATCGGTGGGGTCGGCCTATCCCGACGGGTGACAGTAAATGGGCTCCTCTTGCCGGCCTGGTCGGTGTTCCTGTACCCAAAGAGGCCGACGTGCGAGGGACGTTGCAGCGGACAGCGGATCGACGTGAGGCGTTCGAGGAACGCAAAGAACGGCTGCGACGGTCTGGTGGAGGAGCCGGGTCGTCATGGTTCGGTGTCGGTGACCTTGTCGGAAAGTTGCGTGGCGGATGATTCCTTACCTGTACGAACATGAGAACCCAAACGCGAAGTTGAGAAGCAACGGCAAAAGGTTTCACGGTTACCCGCATCGGGGGCGGGTGGCCTCTGGGATTGTTGTTCACACTGCGGAGAACCTTCCAGATATCACAGGGGACGACACCGGCGCAGAGTCCGTGGCGTCGTATGCGTCAAGGATGGAACGGCCGGCTTCTTACCATCGGGTTGTTGACTCCGACTCGATTGTGGTTCTGCTCCCCGACGAAGCGCAAGCGTTTCATTGTGTCGGATGGAACAGTCGCACTCTCGGGTTGTCGATAGCGTCAAAGGCTGGGACATGGGACCAGACACCAGCGAAATGGAAAACGCGGATACTTCACAACGCCGCTGACATTGCAGCCGACTGGTGTGTCCTGCACGGGATTGACCCCGTCCACATCAACAGTCAAGCCCTCGAGCATGGCGGGACCGGGCTGATAGGTCACGGTGAACTGGACCCAGAAAGGCGGCATGATCCTGGTGATGATTTCCCGTGGGAGTGGTTTATTCGGCTCGTGGAGGAACGAGTGGAACCGGTCGGCGATCTGTACCCGGAACCGGTGCTGACACAACCGATGACGTTTATCGACACGACAGCTACGAACGGGTCCGGGTGGTGGTTGATTGGTGACGGTGGGATAGCGAACATGGGGGCCGCACCGTATTACGGTCACCTTCTTGATCCGACGACACGCAGTATCCTTTCAGTGGAGCTAGGGATTTCTGACAGCGAGCTGTATTACCAAGGGAATCCCGTATCTATTGTCGAGAACGAGCTCGGTGGGTACACGATCTGGACAGATGAGGGTTATTCCTACACGTTTTGGGCTGGGACCATCTGATGATAAGAGTGTTGTCGGTGGTCGGGTTTCAGGTAGCGGCGACTGCTACGTGGGCGACCTCTCGGCTGCTCGGCCAGGCGGCTGTCGATCCGGGGTTGGATACAGTCATCACTGGTGGCGCTCTTGGCATGTCGGTGTCGGCGTTGGTGTGGATGGCGCGGGCCATGTTCAACGGGAAACTGATCCCTGCCGCGACCAACGACCACCTAGAAGCGTTGACGAGACTGGGGGAACAGTATTCCGAAGTACACAAGGACGCGTTGCGTCGGGAAACGGCTTACGCTGAACACCTGGCGCGGTACATGCCGGGCGGCGATCTGCACGGCACACAACCAAACGGACGACGTTGAACGCGGCGTCGTAGGAGGAACCAAATCATGAGTATCGACATTCCTGGGCATGTACGCACCTTGACCCCCATGTGGGTTGGGATGCTTGTCACATGGCTCGCAGAGCATTTGGATATCGTCATCGACAACGAGACGGCCACGTCGATGAAGCTGGTCGCAGCTTCAGCGGTGATGTCTGTCTACTACGCTGTCGCACGCCAGTTGGAGGCCAGGATGCCTGGGGCCGGCCGGCTTCTCGGTATCGCTAAGCAACCCAGCTACGACGGCTAGTTCTCGGCTACTCATCGGAGTATCCGCTGTATTTCCGGCCAGTCTGACGGTCGCCACACGTACACCTCGAGGTTCGTGACCAGTCGCAGCGTTTCAAGCCAATGCTTTTGCGCTGTGCTGGTCCGACCTTTCTCCGTTTTCAGTTCAGCGAAGATCAGGCGGGGCGGTCGTACGAGCACTTCGTCGGGGAACCCTGGTGCTGAGCGGCGCGAGTCGAACGTGTGATAGCGCAACCATCCGTACCATTTGGCGTAGTCAGCGACCAGCGATGTGAGTTCTTTTTCGGTCGTCACGGGGTCACTTGTTGGCATTGGGGTGCGTCGCCGCTGGTTCCGGGGGGTGCATCCTGTTTGTCTTGGATACCGACACCGATCCCAACCCCAACGATGATAGCTACGGCGGCGACCAGCCCAGTTCTCAGTTTGTTGTTCATGGGTCTGACGGGTCAGCCGCAGCGATCTCTTGCGGCGTGTCTCCGTCTGCTTTGATCTGCATGTCCCAGAGTTCCATCAACGCCTGGACGGCCTTCTGTGTGGCCTGCGAGGTGCCTGTGACGAGCTGCCAGACTTTCCCGCTCGGGGGTTTCCCGACGGTGACGTTGAGCAGACCAACATGCCGGAGGTCACCATTCTCGTCTTTCGCTAGGAACGGCCGGCCGTCCTCGTGGTACATGAGCCCGGTTTCGATGTTTTCGATTAGTGCGGGTGGGCGCAGCAGCGGCGGCGGGTACAGCGGGGCGGATGGGCGTCGACCGTTCTCGCGGGCCACTACTTGGACCAACGCCACGGGGTGAACAGGTGATGTTTTTCCATCTCGACGTGGATTGCTTCGAGGAGGTCGTGCAGTTCGCTCAGTGTCGTACCGCCGGCGAGGAACATGTCGACTTCGGTGACGACTTCCTCGAGGAGTGTTGGCTCTTTGCCGGTTGGGATCACTTTCTCCGCTCGGGTCAACATTTCGCGGGTCGTCATCGCGTTGATGGGCCCCCAGTCGCAGTCAACGTCGGCGTTCATACTTTCAGTCTCCATGTGTAGGCGAGCCGGGAGTGGGCTTTCTGGTCCACGGATTCGTGGATTCCGACTCGAACGAACCGTTTCGGGGAGAACAGTGCTCCGACAACACTGTTGGATGTGACCCCATATTTTTCTGGTGGGATAGCGCGTCGAACCATGTCACTGTTTATTGTCTCACCGTAGTTGGCTTGCAACCATGCCGTCGCGAATTCGCGGGCGTCGTTGAGCCACTGTTTGTTCGGGTCGGGTCGCTGGACGTTGGCAAGACCTTCGCCCCGCGGGGTCCAGTCGGTGCCGTCGTGGGTGTCGAAGAGTTGCCTGTCGTGGATCATGATTCGCGCCCCCTCTTCACAGCGTAGTGCTCCACGTCGATGCGTTCACGTTCGTCCCCGCGGGACAGTCCGAGGCCGACTCCCCAATGCCATGCCGCTTTCTTCAACGCTTCAGACGCCGCTGTTTTGAAGTTGTTGCCGAGGTCGACAATGTCGTCGCTGTCTCGTCGGGTGGTGACCTGGTCCCCGCCGACACCTACGGCTGTGCGGTGGTGCCCGTCGATAGTCGCCGAGATGGTCACCACTGCGATGATTTCGCCTGGGACTGGCATATCGAACGTTGATGTCGTGATCGAGAAGTCGTCGAGCACGTTGTTCAGGCGTGCGACGACTTCTCCGACAGGGACGTATGTCATCCCTCGGATCGTGTTCAGTACGGATGGCGGGAACGGTGCCCGAAGTGCGGCTTGCTGTCGCATGTTGATTCCTTTCGTCACGATCATCGTAACAAAAAGGCGACCGCCCCGCAACAGGTGGGTGAGGCGGGGCGATCATGGGTTGGGCTGGCGACGGTGCGGACACACGCAATTCCCGACGAAAGGTTTGACACATACGCACCTGTCGCCAGTCCCAGGGGGAAGCATATCAGTCCCAGGATGAGCCTTTCAACCCGCGCTCGCGTGCTTCTGCCGGGTTGTTCCCCTTGGCGTTGTGGCAAGGCCGGCATGTGGCCTGGAAGTTGTTGACATCAAGAACCAGGTCTTTTCGTAACGACCTGTCGGTGCGGTGGTCAACCTCGACGGCGTATATTTCGCAGCGCCCATCCCATTCGATCTCGCAGTACGGGTTGTCCTCGAGGTACTGGTCGCGGAGAATCTTGTAGGTCCGGTTGATTACGGACTGTTTCGCTGAGACTTGTTTCAGTGGTCAAGTCCTCGCCGCAGGCACTCGGCTTTCTCGCGGCGCAGATGCTGGTCCCACATTCGCCCGCAGTCACACACTCGAGCGATAGCGTCCCCGACGGGAGCTCGTCTACCTTTCGATGTCAAACGTTTCGGGAGCTGTGCCATTGCGGCCTTCCAGGGAGATCTGGCAGCGGGCCGATTTGAACGGCCGACCTTCTGGTTATGAACCAGACGAGCTACCAGGCTGCTCCACGCTGCGTTCACCAGAATAGACGTTCCAACCCCCACAGTGGGCGGTATCTCCTGTTACATCCCGGCCATGCGTTCCGCCCCTGGACCGAGTACAACCGTTCCGCCCTGTAGGTCTGCTCGACAAGCGACCATTCTTTCGGGTTTCTCGTCCCACCGACAGCACGCCACGACACAAGATGGAATTGGTAGAAGCCGTGGAAATTGCCGCGCCCGTTCCGGTCGGAGATGTTCCTGTTCCTTGTCTCGCACCAGGCCAGAGCGTCCCAGTGCTCCATTCGCTCTGCGATGTCGGGTTGTGTGGCGTACCAGACGGCCGCTTCGGGGGTCGTGGTCGGGTCGTCGAAATTGATGGGTGTGAGCGCGGCCATGAGTGCCGCTATGGCGGTCGCTAGGGCAGGCATCCGGCCAAGGGTACTGTTAGGCGTCGACCCCCCGGTGGGATGCCATCAACGTGCGGCACCACCCAATCTGGTCTGC
>Ga0255049_10000143_pt1 | contig 40923 bp, 28 predicted proteins | sample JV7_2_3_MG_FD_183615 | JGI IMG/M metagenome (GOLD analysis project Ga0255049, IMG submission 183615) | Seawater microbial communities from Jervis Inlet, British Columbia, Canada - JV7_2_3 | ecosystem: Environmental > Aquatic > Marine > Inlet | place: Canada: British Columbia | collected 2016-10-06 | reverse complement strand
GGTATGGAAATACTCGAACGTGCGATAGCCGAACTTAAGGGCAAGGAAATCCCGGGGGATGTCGTCTTCAAGCTGTATGACACCTACGGTTTCCCGGTCGATCTTACGGCGGACATTGCCCGGGAACGTGGATTGACGGTCGATCAAAGCGGCTTCGAAGATGCGATGGCAGGGCAGCGCGACCGTGCGAGGGCGGCCAGCAAATTCAGTGCTGCAAGCGGTGACGCGATCAAGACCGATTTTGAGTCATCGTTTTCCGGATACGACGGTACCGAAGGGGCTGGCAAGATCGTTGCACTGTTCAAAGATGGCAAAACTGTCAAGGAACTCGGCAATGGTGAAGAAGGCGATGTCATTTTGTCATCAACGCCGTTCTATGCGGAGAGCGGCGGCCAGATCGGAGACGCGGGTATCCTGGTTGGCGATAGCAAGCTCTTTAGTGTGCTTGACGCACAAAAAAGTGGCAAAGCCATCGTCCATTTCGGAGTGGTCGAAGACGGCAAGCTCACAATTGGCGATGAGCTTGAGGCAATTGTTGATGCGGATCGGCGCCAGGCCATTCGCCTTAATCATTCGGCGACACATTTAATGCATTCAGCTCTGCGCCGCGTGCTCGGTGATCACGTGCAACAGAAGGGCTCACTGGTCGCAACCGATCGCTTGCGCTTTGACTTCTCTCACATTGAGGCTGTAAACGCGGAACAGTTGCAGGAGATTGAAGACATCGTCAATGATGAGATTCGTCGTAATGTCGCCGCAAGCACAGAAGTGATGAGCTACGACGGCGCAATCGAATCCGGTGCGGTCGCATTGTTCGGCGAGAAATACGGCAACGAAGTTCGAGTGCTCAATTTTGGCGATTTTTCGATCGAGCTTTGTGGTGGCACGCACGTCGACAGAACCGGTGACATCGGCGTGTTCAAGATCACATCGGAAAGCGGCATCGCGTCAGGCGTGCGTCGAATTGAGGCCGTAACCGGGGAGGGCGCGCTAGCCTGGCTAACTGCCCGGCAGGACGCACTCAATAATGTCACCGGCTTGTTGAAGAGCCAGCCCGATCAGGTCACTGCGAAAGTCGATCAACTTTTGAAGCGCAACAAACAACTTGAAAAGGAGTTGGTGCAGGCGAAACAAGCGCTGGCTACGGGATCGACTGACGATCGCATTGACGACGTGCAGGAAATCGGTGGCATCAAAGTCCTTGCGGCGCGCATTGACGGCGCGGACGCCAAGACGCTGCGTGATGCGGTCGATCGTTATAAGGACAAACTGCAAAGTGCCGTGGTCGTGCTCGGCTCGGTCGATAATGGCGCGGTGAGAATTGCGGCCGGAGTCACCAAGAACAACACGGATCGCATCCGTGCGGGTGACCTGATAAAGCCCATCGCTGAGCAGGTAGGCGGCAAGGGTGGCGGCCGCCCGGACTTCGCCCAGGCCGGTGGCAACAAGCCCGACGCCCTCGATGCGGCGCTCGGATCGGTTCCAGGCTGGGTTGAGGAACACTTGGGCTGACCGAACGGTCTAAATTCCAGTTCATTTTGTTTGTTACATAATGGGCATCTGGCCCCAAAATCGACTAGTATTACAGGGGTTTACAGACGAACGACGCGCAAAAGGGAAGGGGGCGGAGCCCCCGGCAGGAGTAGGAAGTCATGCTAATTCTGACGCGACGCTCTGGTGAGACGGTCATGATCGGCAGTGATGTAACGATCACCGTCCTCGGGATCAAAGGGAATCAGGTACGAATCGGGATTAACGCCCCGAAAGAGATAGCTGTGCACCGCGAAGAGATCTACGAGCGAATTCAGAGCGAAAAAGCCGCGGAAGCGGCGGAAGCGGGCGATTCGGCCGACTGATCGGTTCGCCCGCAACTGTTGGAGTGCCGCTCGCGGCGCGATCATCGAGCTTTACCTTTGTAGGAGCGCTCCTTGGAGCGCGATCATTGGGCTTTACCTGATCTACCACTGCCATTACTATGGCGGCCCCCAGTCCGGGGGAGGAGATTGATATTGCTCTCCGGATTGGTCCGGACTGACCTTTAGTAATGAGCCCAAAGAATCGGTGGGGCCACTACTACAGTGACAAATCGGAGAGATGGCTGAGAGTCGACTAAAATCCCCTGGAAGGGATTTTTGGACGTACGAGCAAAGCGAGTACGCCCGAAGGGTGAGGGGCGATTGCCCCGAATCAAAGCGCTCCCCTGCTAAGGGAGTAAGGGCTTATACCCCTTCGAGGGTTCGACTAATCGGCGCAGCCGATTGGACGTACAAGCAAAGCGAGTACGCCCGAAGGGTGAGCGAGCGTAGCGAGCGAATCAATCCCTCTCTCGGTGGCTAAAGGAAAGGAACAATTTATAGTATCGGAGAGATGGCTGAGTGGTCGAAAGCGCTCCCCTGCTAAGGGAGTAAGGGCTTATACCCCTTCGAGGGTTCGAATCCCTCTCTCTCCGCCACATTAATTTTTGGGCCCTCAATAGAGGGTCTAAAAATTAATGTAGACAGACAGAATTCGAACCCTCGAAAATAGACAATGGGGTTCGACAAGTCGGCGAAGACGATTTGGACGCATGAAGTGCGCCCGAAGGGTGAGCGAGTGGAACGAGCGAATCAATCCCTCTCTCTCCGCCAGACAATTTGATGCAGGAGCGGCTTTAGCCGCGATCAAACAATGCGCCCGTAGCTCAGCTGGATAGAGTACTCGGCTACGAACCGAGCGGTCGGGAGTTCGAATCTCTCCGGGCGCGCCAAAAACTGAAGGGCCCCTTTATGGGGCCCTTTTGTTTTTAGGGCCGGAGGGTTCGAACTATGTCGCTCGAAGAGCGACCGTTCGACAAATCGGCAGAGCCGATTTGGACGCCGCAGGCGGGCCGTAGGCCCGAGAATCGCTCTCGAGCGATTCGAGTCAATCTCTCCCGTGATTTTCCTGGGAATACGGTCAATTCTTTCGCCGCGCGGAAGTGTCGATATAGTCGAGAAGAAATTTCCGAAAATCTTCCGCAGCCGGAGTAAGGGGCCGATCGTGATGCGTCATCAGACTTAACTCGCGACGGACTACAGGCGAGCCCAGCTTGATGAACTTAATGTTTTTGTAGATGTGACGAATGGCACGCGCGTGGGACGGAAGCACCGCGATGCCAAGACCTGCATCGACCATTCCAATAACCGTCGACAGGAAACTAACCTCGTAGGCCGGCTGTACCTGGATGCCAGCCGCAACGATACTGCTGTCAATCAACTGCCGCACTGAGTTGTCGGGGGCCAGCGCGATAAACGGGAAGCCCGCGAGATCACGCCATGCCACACGCGACTTGCGTGCGAGCACATGGTCATTTGGGCATGCGAGATCGAGCGTGTCGGCCAGCAGCCGCTCGGAGACAATTTCCGGCGTCGGCTGGCTGGCGGGAGCAATCCCCATATCGACTTCTCCGCTCTTGACCATGCGCAGGATCTGCCCTGCCGCCGCACCATCGCGCAGCGCGACGTCGATCCCGGAAAATCTGTTTCGGTATAGCGCAATTGTACCGGGCAGTAGCAATGATGAGATCAGCATCGTAGCCGCAATGCTCACCCTGCCACGTTTCTTGTCGGCAAGCTCCCGTGCATTAGTTACCGCATTTTCCAAATCGGCGAGCATGCGCTTCGCGATCGGGTAAAACTCGCGGCCTGCATCCGTCAGCGTCACGGCTCGTGTCGTCCGGTACAGCGCCGGCACGCCAAGCTCGCGCTCGAGCCCGCGAATCAGGACGCTCACAGCGGGCTGTGTCAGATGCAGTCGCTCCGCCGCCACCGTAAATCCGCCCAGTTCAGCGACGGCGACCAGTGCTCGTAGTTGTTGAATGGTTATATTCATAAAAATTGCATATGGCTTGATTAATTTTTTTCAATTGCATTATGAATCAAATAGCACTGCAATGGGACACCCGGACCGATAGGCGCTTGCAAAGGGGACCGCATGAAGCTCGATCTGTACAACCATATTTTCCCGCGCACCTACTTTGATCGTATGCTGGAGGTTGTACCCAACGGGCGTGATATGCACAAACGGGTGCGCGATATTCCCTGCATCGTGGATCTCGACGAGCGCTTCCGTATCATGGATCGCTTTGAAGATTATGCGCAGGTGCTCTCGCTCGGGTCACCGCCGATAGAAGTTTTCGGGCCACCTCCTGTCTCGACAGACATGGCAAAACTCGCCAACGACGGGATGGCGGCCCTGGTCGAGAAGTACCCGGAGCGCTTTCCTGCGTTCATTGCCTCGCTGCCCATGAACGATCCGGACGGGTTGCTCAAAGAAACACAACGCGCAATTGATGAACTGGGTGCCTGCGGCGTTCAGGTATTCACCAACGTACTCGGACGACCCCTCACCGACGTCAGGACCCTGCCACTTTTCGATCTGATGGCGAAGCTGGATCTCCCGATCTGGTTACATCCCTGCCGCGGTGCTGACTTCGCCGACTACCGCGATGAAAAAAAGAGCCACTACGAAATCTGGTGGACCTTTGGCTGGCCCTATGAAACCAGCGTCGCGATGGCGCACCTGGTGTTTGCCGGACTTTTCGACCGGCATCCGGACCTCAAGATCATCACGCATCACATGGGGGGCATGATTCCATATTTCGAGGGTCGTGTCGGTCCGGGCTGGGACCAGCTCGGCACGCGTACTTCGGATGAGGACTATACGGAGCTGCTGCACAGTCTGCAGAAACGCCCGCTCGATTACTTCAGGATGTTTTATGCTGATACCGCGCTGTTCGGTGCTATTGATGCTACCGACTGCGGACTGAAGTTTTTCGGCAACGATCATGTTGTTTTCGCATCGGACTCACCTTTCGATCCGGAAAAAGGCGCCGCCTTCATTCGTTGGACTATCGACATCATCGATCGGCTCGACATAACAGCGGCCGAGCGACACGCCATATATGAAGGTAATGCGCGGCGACTGCTGAGGCTCGATTCGCCAATGGGATCCTGACCACACCGTAAGCCAAGGATCGCCTGGCAACGACAGGGACGTCGAGACATCACTAAGGAGCGGCAAAATGAACGACCAGAAGCGGAAGCCAGTACGGCCCTATGCCGACTTGCGCGAGTACCTGCAGGTGCTGGAACAGCACGGGAAATTGAAGCGCATTACGCAGCCAGTCGACAAGGACTGGGAAATTGCAGCCGTCGGGCGCGTGAACTTCCAAAGCGTTCCGGAAGAGAAGCGCTGTGCACTGTTTTTCGAAAACGTGAAGGGCCACAGCATACCGGTAACTTTAGGTGTGCTCGGTGGGTCGCGCGCAATCTACGCGCTGGCAATGCGTGCCGATGGCATCGATGATATAGGCGACGCGTGGACCCGAGCGCTGCGCGACCCACTCCCTCCTGAGGAGGTAGACAGTGCGCCCGTGCATGACGAAATCTACGCGGCCGATGCCGCCAACTTGTTGTCGCTGCCGGTACCGACCTGGACAGTTGAGCATGATCCGGGACCGTACCTGACGGCGCCTTTCGTATTCACTCGTGATCCCGAAACAGGGATCCAGAACGTAGGCACTTATCGCTGCCAGATCAAGGAACCGCGCAAAATTGGTTTATTTATGGCCCACGTTCAGGACGGGCGCAAGCACGTTCGCATGCACGATGAGCGTGATATGGATACACCGGTCGCCATCGCGTTGGGCACCGATCCAGGCATCGGGCTTTGCTCGGTCTCGCGCATTCCCTACGGTACCGACGAACTCGCGGTTGCGGGTGCGCTTCGTGGTGGGCCCGTTCCTGTTGTGCGCGCGAGGACGGTTGATCTCATGGTGCCCGCCAATGCGGAGATCGTCATAGAAGGACTCATTCGCAAAAACGAACTCGAGGGGGAAGGCCCGTTTGGTGAATACACGGGATACATGGGTCCCCACTCAGAGTCGTTCGTGCTCGACGTCACTGCGATTACGCATCGACACGAGCCTATTTTCCAGGCCTTCCTGAGTCAGATGCCGCCAAGTGAATCGAGCACGATCAGGGGGTTCGGCCGGGAGGCGGCAATTCGCAGACATTTGCTCGACCTGAAGCTCCCCGTGCAGGATGTGCATTTGCTGCACGCTGGCGGTGCGGCTGCATACCTCGCGATTTCCATTAAGAAAGAATATCCCGGCCAAGCACAGCAAGTGATGTTCGGGGCGTGGGCCGTTGATCCCACGCTCGGAAAATTCACCGTCATCGTCGATGACGATATCGATGTCCGCGACCCATTCATGGTTAACTGGGCATTGAGTTTTCGTGTGCAACCCGACAAAGACTTCGTGAAGGCCCCCAATACACCTGCAATACGGCTCGATCCGTCGCAGGCTGCCGAAGAGATTCCACAACTCGACGCCAGCCGCGTAATATCGAGCAAGATCGGAATCGACGCAACGAAGAAGCATAAGTATCCGCCGAGCGCCTTGCCACCGGCGGAACACCTTGCGCGCGTACGTGCTCAATGGCATGAATACGGGTTCTAGCGATTGCCCGGCGCGGGTTTTTGGCGTGACCAGCCTCCGGCAATAGTTTTTGCGCACCCATTATTCGTCGCCGGGTTCCCACTCTTGCAGGCCGTGGATTGCCGTAACGTCGCGAATGACATCAGCAAATGTGCGCTCCGGAACAAATTTGAGGTCATTCCAGCGGGCAACACCAAGCTCGATCGTAAATTCTTCCAGATCATGCGGCCTCGATGTCTCGACAACCCAAACGAGTGTGTGCTCGAGCCCGGAGTGGTACATATCTACTATGTTAGTGACTCCGTACTTCTCCATCAGCGGTGCAAGATCTGTTTTGCTGATTGTGATGACCTCTTTCGCGGTTTCGCGATTGTTAACAGGACAGTCGTGCCTGTTATGTGCGCCGTAGATTCCCCACAAGGTAGTCTCTGCAGAGGCGTTTCCAGCAAAGAGCGGCAACAGTGCGCAAAGCGATGTAGCTATGATGTGCTTGGTTTTCATGATTACTCTCCAGTTCTAGTTTTGATTAATTTGCTTAATGCTCGATCTACTAATAATAGAAATAGCGCAGCACTAATTTCCGGCACTTTTTCTAATCTCCGCGCGAGCGATCGGTCCGCGCTTCGAATTCGGATTCCGTATACCTTCGTGTGATGTGCTGAGGGCAATTCCAGTCAAACGCAACTACATCAATAAATACGACACGCTCTACCTGCGCCTTGTAGCTCGGTAACTCCACCTTCGCCAGATCGGTGACTTCAGCCGAGCGGCCGTCTTCAATACGCATGTGGCCGAGAATTTTCAGTCGACGGCGATTGGGATAGTCCATCAGGATCAACGAGCAGCGATCGTTCTTCGAGACATTTCCGGCACTGATTAACTGTGTATTGCCACGGAAATCCGCGTAGGCAAGCTGATTCGGCCCGAGGACCTTCAAGAATCCAGGTGGGCCACCGCGATGCTGCACGTATGGCCAGTCCGTCTCACTGACCGTAGCCAGGTAAAAAGTGTCGCGCTGCACAATAAATTCGGTTTCTCGCGGAGTGAGCTGGTCATTCGGGCCAAAGTTTTCCTGTAAACGTTGGTTACGTACGCGCGACCCAAAATGTTCCTGAGCGGCCTTTACGCTGTCAGTGAATGCGATGTCTGCGAATCGATGAGTCATGATTACTTTCTCTTCTTGAAAAGATACGGCCGCTATTTCTGTTGTGTTTCTCACGTTGTTTCTCCGATCTAATGAGCTAGTAAATCTAAGCCAAATTCATGGAAAACGACGATCTGTGTAACGTTTTAGCCTTTATTCAGATCCTAGACAAACGACGATTTCTCGCGCAGACTTAGAAAAACTAAGGTAAATTCATGCCCCGGCGAATGTATCCACTGAATGCGCTGCGTGCGTTCGAAGCCTCTGCGCGCCATCTCAGCTTTGTGAAAGCGTCTGAAGAGTTGTCGGTAACGCCGGCGGCAGTTAGTCATCAGGTAAAAAGGCTGGAGGAGTACCTGGGCCTGCCTTTATTCCGGCGTTTGCGGCGTGGTTTGTTGCTGACGGAATCCGGACAGTCGCTGTTGTCCGAGTTACGCGAGGTATTTCTGCGTTTGGACAAGGCAATGGAGCGAGTGATCGACAGCGGCTCCCGTGGAACGGTCACCTTAAGTGTTGCCCCCACTTTCGCTGTCATGTGGCTGATCCCACGCCTGCAGAAATTCTATACGCTACATCCGGATATCGACGTGCGAATCTCAACTAGCCTCGGTCTAGTCGACTTTCAGCGCGATGACTTTGACGCGGCGATTAGACTAGGCAGCGGACATTGGTTCGGTCTGGAAGCGATTAAGCTGTTTGACGAATCGGTTACACCCATGTGTAGCCCTCGTCTGCTTGAGGGGCCGGATGCGCTAAAGAGCCCGGACGATCTCCGCAAGCATGTGCTACTGCACAATCATTCTATGGACTACGACCCTGATGCGCCTACCTGGGAGACATGGCTGGAAGCAGCGGGGGCGAGCGGTGTGGATGCTTCGCGAGGCACGCATTTCAGCTTGCCCGACCACGGTCTGCAGGCCAGCATTGATGGTGCGGGCGTCGTATTGGGTTGGCGTTCTCTCGCGGCGAAAGACGTCGCGGCTGGACGCGTTGTAGAACCTTTCGATCTCACCCTGTCTCTCGGGTCCAGCTTCTACCTGGTTTATCCAGAAGCGCACTCCCTCAGGTCGAACATTACAGCCCTCCGTGATTGGTTAATGCAGGAAGTCCGAGAGAATTAGTTGGGGTCGGACCGAATTACTAAATCGCACATCACTCTGGGTATTCTTCTTTCAATAATGCGATCAACTCTTGGGCGTCTGCCGCCAATTTTGGCATTTCGACATCTACTCTTGGTCTAATCCCATAATAGCCGCCCAAGACCAGGTAGCTGTTGACAACAACTTTGACGTCTTTCATGTCGTCTGTCAGAAGGGAGAGGTTTGTGTCCTTGTAGACGTCATGAATCGGAGAGTCAGGGAACGAAAAGGATTCCAGTTGATTCACCGGAAAATATTCATAGACGCCGGGGTAATTCATGTCGATTACGGTGCCAGCCAGCGCCACGGAATTGGTACCTACTGTCCGGTCGAAATTGAAGTCTCCCTCCAGGTGATAAGTGAATGATTCATATGCGGAGATCTTCTCTGCAAGCTGTCGATTCCTCATTTGCCGCAGCGACCCAGAGCTTTTGATCTGTTCCAATGCAGTCCGGTTCCAAGCGTAGGGCCGGTAAAACGGCGCCCGCATGAGATAGAAAAGGTCGATATTCCTCAACTCTTCAAAGGGTCTGTCTTCCATGTAAGCAGCTAGAGTGTCGATCTTGTTGATCAATAGATCGATTTCGATCCTAATAATCTGGGCCATGTCCAGATCTCGTTGTAAGTCCTTAATCAGGGCATGTGCATATTCGGCAATCTGCCGCTGCTCAATACGTTCCTCATTCCAGTTGTTGATCTGTAGCGCAATGAGAATACCGAACACCACTAGAATTAGTTCTCCGATGGCATAATTTAGGTATCTACGTGTCTTCCTTTCGGACACGATATCCTCCCTGATTTTTCGGAAAAGCCGGAACATAGGCAGAGGTTATAGGAGATTCGTACATAGGTCGAAGGTGCATTTCAGCAGCAATGACAAGCGATTTTCAAAGACATCGTTCCAATATCGATTCGGGATCGAGGATAATCCACGGCAATTGCATGGGCGCTCGAATCACCGCAACATGCGAACCATGCCCCTACGATACTTCACTGATACCGGCATCGAAGTACCCGCCGTGACGACTGAACAGATGATTGAGGTGGATCGGGTAGCTATCGAGGACACTGGCCCCAATCTCTTTCAGATGATGGAGAATGCCGGGCGAAATCTGGCGCAGCAGGCTATCACCAGTCTGGGCGAGTCTTGGCGCGGGGCGAACATCGTCGTACTGGCTGGAAACGGTGGCAATGGTGGGGGCGGCATCTGCGGCGCACGGCACCTGGCGAATCGCGGCGCCCAAGTACGCCTGTGTCTGGTATCGCCTGACCGCCTCGGTGCAGCGGCCATGTGGCAACGGCATATTCTTCAGGCCACCCCCGGCCGGGAAGTCAATATTCATTCGCTCACCAACTCAAACGAGCCGGTTGATATCATTCTCGACGCTCTGATCGGCTACAGCCTATACGAGGCGCCCCGGGGGAACGCGCTTCGTCTTATTCAGTGGGCAAATGGCGCGGGCGCGCCGATTCTTGCCCTGGATATACCCTCTGGCGTGAACGCTACCACCGGCGAGACTCCGGGTGAGTATATTAAAGCCCGCTGGACCCTGACTCTGGCTCTGCCCAAGACGGGCCTGCTGCCTGACCATACGGGAGACCTCATCCTGGCCGATATCGGTATTCCGCCGGGCGCTTACGCATGGGAAACGCTGAGGCTGTCTTACACACCGCCGTTTGGAGGTCGGTTTCTGGTTCCCTTGAGCATGACGTCGATGGTGTAGGTCAGCCACGCCAATCAATACATGTCTGTATCGAGGTCCAAAATGATGATGCCGTTCGTGCCTGGCGGATTGAATATATAGAACATTTCAGGCGTCTGATTGTAGGCGCTGGTGTTCGTACCGTATTCAGTGCGCAATGCCAGTTCTCGTAAATAGCCCAACGCATCTTCCAGATCCGATTCAGAAAGTTTGTCCTCCCAGGACGGCATAAGGCCCTTGCCACGCAAAATCGTATGCATTAGCTCCTCGGCACTCGCGGTCAAGCGTTCGCCCATCGCGAAGGAGGGGGCGCTGGAAAAGAAACGCATGCCACTAAAGCCGTGACAACCCGAGCAGAAGGTCAAATAAATCTGTTTCCCATTGCCGCCGTATTTAAATTCCGGGCTGATCCGGGTGTTGATAGCAGCAGGGACGACCGCCTGACTATCTTGTGTTTCAAGCGCAGTCTGGTTGCCGGGCGAAATTGCCGCGGTAAACCACATCATGGCTTCCTCGATATCGATGGCGATCCCCGGGGGGCCGATGGTGTGAAGAACGCCGAGATTTCTGCGAGCATCCACGACGCCCATGTCCGCGGCGTTGTGAAAAAGTTCATGTGCTGCAGCTGCATCCGTGCCGATGCCTTGCCCCCGATAAAGCATTAGCCCAACGAGATTTTGCAGTGCGGGATTTTCGATGGTTGCTGCCGGAGACAGTAAACGATAGGCGGTAGAAAAATCGCCACTGAGATAAGCGTCGTAACCCTCCTGAAGGTTGTCTGCGTTTGCAGCGGATACCAATGCAAAAAAACCGATGATGCAAAGCTCGCAGAAGGAGGAATTACGCGCACTCATCGGAATTTTATTTGCTGACCCCATCATGCTGATATCCATCTAATACAGGGCATGTACTTAGCTAATTATAACTAAAAAAGTCGTTTGAACGACTGCTTCTGACAGTAGCTGCCTTTCAGATTCTGGTTGTCAGGAAATCGTGGTGGACTTCGGATTTACAATTCAATAGCTGCTTTTTTTTTAGAACGAAATGAGAATCTTCTAGCTCAAAAAGCGATCCTGCAGTTCTTGGTGCGCGAAGTCGAATTCCTTGTACAGAAGTTCGACTTCGCGGAGCATGTCTGAATTCTCCGATGTCGCACCAATCGACTCCAGTTCATCGCAGACCCGCGCGATGCGTTGGGCGCCAATCTGGCGACATAATCCAAGCAGTTTGTGAGCCAGCCGCCTGACGGTTTTCGCATCTCCATGTGAAGCTGCGGATCTGATTTCATTCAACCATACCGGCATTTGATCCAGGAATTGGCTGGCCAGTTCGGTGAACAGATCCGGCTCCCCCGGCTCGCCGATCTTGCTCAGTTCCTCGACGATTGTTGCGTCAAATACGGAACCAGTGGATACACCGCTCGGCCTCAGGTCTGCGGCAATCACCTCGATGGGTGGGTCCTCGTCGCTGGCCAGCAGACGGCTCAATGCGACGTCGAGGTCTTCCAGAAAGACCGGCTTGCACAGGTAATCGTCCACACCTGCGGCAAACGCTTTATCCCGGTCCGGCGCCATCGCGTTGGCTGTCAACGCGATTATCGGCATATGTTTTTCATCACCCTCCACACGGCGAATGATACGGGTGGTTTCGTTGCCGTCCATGCCGGGCATCTGGCTGTCGATAAATATTGCCGCGTAGTCGCATTCCGCGCTGGCGTCGATCGCCTCCTGGCCGTTGGCTGCAAGATCAACTTCGAACCCGAGCTCCTCGAGCATTCGCTGCGCAACCAGTAAGTTTACTTCGTTGTCATCGACTACAAGGACTTTTTTGTCGAAATTCGACCACCGCCCCGAAATCACGGATCGTTGACTGTAATTGGTAAAGTTTTCTTCGGTCTCCCCGCGCTCCCGTACCGGTTCGGCTACGGCTTCCTCGTCACCGATCTCGAACCGCGCCGTGAACCAGAACGTACTGCCTTTCGCGAGCTGGCTCCTGACGCCGATTCGTCCTCCCATGAGAATTGCCAACTCTTTGCATATTGCAAGTCCCAGCCCGGTACCCCCATGCTGCCGTGTGGAAGATTCGTCGACCTGCGAAAAATGCTCAAAGAGGTTATCCACGTGCTCTTCCGGTATGCCGGCACCCGGATCGCTGACCTCGAACAGCAACTCAACCTTTTCCCCGCTGTCCGATTGCTGATCACTTAACTCACAGGTAACGCTTATCTCACCGCCATCCGAAAACTTAATTGCGTTGCTGACAAGGTTCGAGAATATTTGACTGAGACGAATGGCATCGCCTCGCAGGCTGTTCGGCACGTCTGAACCAATCGACGAGGTCAGGACAAGTTCTTTTCGGGCGGCTTCCGGCGCAAAAAGATGAAACACGTCGTCCACCGCAGTTTTCAGCGAGAAATCGGCGATGTCGAGAGTAAACTTACCGGCCTCTATTTTCGAATAATCCAGGACCGCGTTGATGATTTTCAGGAGCGACAACCCTGAGTTATGCATGGTGTCTACGTATTCCTGCTGAATATCGGACAATTCGGTGCGCGACAACAAACTGGCCATGCCGACGACGCCATTCATCGGCGTGCGAATTTCGTGGCTCATGTTTGCCAGGAACTGGCTTTTTGCCTCGCTAGCCGCACGCGCCTGGTCTCTGGCCAGAGCAAGGGCCTTGTTTCGCTCTCGAGCTTCGGCTTCGCGCGCAGCGAGCTTTGCTGTTCGTTGCTCCACGAGACGCTCGAGCTTGGTTGCTCTCGCATCAATCTCACGACGATAATAGACAGTCAGGACAACCATTGCCGAAATCAACACTGCAAGGACTATTAACATGCCGGCATTGATAGCGAATATCTTGCGCCGATCATCAGCAATGAAATCGTCTACACGATCGGCGATAGCACGCGATTGCAGCAGGATGTCATGGAACACGGCATCGAAAGCCTGATCCTCTTCACCGCCGATTACGCCGGTGGAATCACGCCCCGCCCAGCGTATGTCGACCAGCTTATCGAAAAGAGCGATGCTCTCCTGCAGCTTCAGAAGACTCTCGCGAACGGAAGGAAGCGCGTCGATTTGCCCCACCGTGGTGTCGACACCCTGCAAGCCTGTGCCGATCAGGCGCAACGCCGTGCCGAGACGTGCATGAACATCGACCTGCAGATCTATAGACCTATCTCCACCAAGCGCTTCCTCGAACCAGAGGTGCGCCGTCGCGACTTCCTGCTGAACCGTCTGAGTCAGGCGGATCAACGAAGCATTTTCCTCGAAACTACGCGAAGTCAGCCATTGCGAATAGATCACAAGCGCGATGGATGCCGCGCCAAACGCGACGATGCCCGTGACAAGATACTTAAGAGATATTGAGCGTGTGATCATGCCCGCACTTTTCTGGCCACCTCATGCTCTTATTGATACAACACTATCGCCCGAATGTTTGTGGGCTGACAGCTGACTTGGACAGTGAGGAACGACACAAGCGAAGGTTTCTGCAGGCCCATCTTGTTTATCGTTGCAAGAATCGTTCCTGACGATATAAATCAAGAGGTTATCACTGGGGCCTGCAACCGTTCGTAAAGAAGCCCGACGTTCGCTTGCAAGCGACTGCTGGCATAACTGAATTCCCGTGTTGTCCCTGGTCAGCGAGAGCCCGATCGCGTCGTCACAGAACGTGAGCCAATCGACAGAAGTAATCTTGCTGAAATGAATAGACTGCTTACGGTCGAAGGAGGCGCCAGCAGGTATCAGCCTGCTGGCAGCAAACTCTCGGGATCTCGGATTACCCTCCTAGATCTCCAACTCTGCTGCTTCCAGATCCGCACAGCTCATTCCGATTTTCCTTGCGATCTTCTTGGCAGGTGGCACGAGGATAGTTCGACCATAGTCGTCGATTCTGCCGGCTTGATGCATTATCTTGACCTTTGCGACGAAAGCGCAAATCCGACGATTGGCGCCATCAGTATTACCTTTGTCGAGCTTCCTGTGAGTTGCATCCAGGAGGCCCCTCAAAGTGTCATGGCGCCACTCGGCTTTGCTGCCGGTGACATTGCAATCGGCACTCTCAATCGGAAACAGAGACTTCGGTTTGCAATCCGGCTCAACTCTATCGTTTGTGTACTTATTCGCTGATTCACCATACCAGCCGATGAAATCCTCATCGCAACCCTTGACAATGCCCGAGCCACCGCCTTCATATGCACACAATCCTGCGTTCACAAATCCGGACAATGTCACGAGGTCGTCTTTGACGCCCGCGTTTGCACTCATCGGCACGGCAAGTGTCATACACATGCCCAGACTAGCTATTGTTGACATTTTCATTTTTTGGTCCTCCGCATATTGCTGTTACCACGATAAGATTCGTTCCGCGGTGCAGCGTGGTTCCACGGCCGCGCTAACTCGATATCAGTACTTGAAATCTAGGGGACCGGGGTTGGAAGCGCGTCACCCAAATGGTCAAAATTAGCTAGCCGAAAGGACAGTTATTCTTTCCCAACCGCATATAAAGAGGCGCCAGCAGGTTGCCTCGGTTGGGCTTCGGAGAAGCATGCAGACGCTAACTCCGGAACTGCGGAGGACCGAAGTGGTGTCATCGACCACAGTACCTCCCTAACACCAACCGACGGTGGCCTGCCGGCGCCGTAGCTGTTCGGCTCCATCATGCCCGCCCCTTTCCAGCATGTGCCTGGATCACCAGATGCGGGAGATTACATATCCAGAAAAATCTCCACATCTCCCTCGTCGCGCAACGTTGTGACCAGCACCTCCACCTCAGTCTGGAGTTTCACGCGACCGAGGTAGTCCTCGATCTTGTCCGAGACCTCGTCAATTTCCAGCAGTTCGCCGCCACGCCGGTCCTCGACCCTGATGATGTGATAGCCGAACTGTGTCTGTACGACGTCTGAGGTTTCGCCCGGCTGCAGGACAAAAGCTGCCTTTTCGAAGGGTTCAACCATCTGCCCGGGACCGAAGTAGCCGAGGTCACCGCCCTGCGGCGCACTTGGGGCTTGCGAGCGTTCCGTTGCCAGTTTGACAAAATCCGCACCGGCGCGGATTTCGGCCAGGATTTCGCTAGCCTCGTCTTTCGCGACCTGCTGCGCTTCAGGTTTGGCGGACTCCGGTTTGATCAGGATATGCCGCGCATGCACCGCAACCGGCCGCTGCATCTGGTCCATGTTTGCCTCGTAAAAAATCTCGACTTCCTCGTCACTGATTGAGATACCGGGCGCTATGCCCTCCGAAATCATGCGTTGCACGGATACCTGCTGCCTGATGTCCTCGCGGTAGGTCTCTTCGGTGAATCCTCCGGCCTGAATTTTGAATTGAAAGGCCTGCTCGGTATCGAAGCCGCTTTTCATTTCCTGCAGGCGCGTATCGACAAATTCATCTTCGACAATGAAATTGCGCCGTTTTGCCTCCTGCCACAGCAGCTCCTGAACGATCAACTGGTCGACGACTTCCTGCTGGATTTGCTTGAACACCGCCGGCTGCGTGATGCCGCCGGAATTCAGGCCGCGTTGATTGATCATATGATCGACCTGCGCCTGCAATTTGTCGCGGGATATGTTCTCGCCATTTATCGTCACCGCAGGGCCGAATAATTGCGCCCATGCGCTGCCTGCGAAAACCAACACGATCAAAGTTAGGTATCTCCGGTTATTCAATGTTCTATCCTCTTTTCAGTCAGCCAACACCACACGATGGGGTCTACGGCTGTAATTCAATCCACTTACTCGCTTTTCCAAATCCCTTCTGTTGCAGGTTGAGCGCAACAACATAGCCACCCAATGCGCCAATTCTTCGCGTCGCGTTATAGCTGATCGGCGGCATCAAGCCCGGTTGAAAATCGGACAATCCTTCGAGCTCATTCACCAGCCGATCGCGACTCAGGTTCCTTCCGGCACGCTTCAGCCCTTCGACCAGAATCCTGGCCGCGACAAATGCGGAAATCTGTGCCGTGCTGTGCCGATAGTCGATATCGTATTCTTCGTGCAGCTTTTCAAATTCGCTCACGCCCTTGGCGGTGTGATCCGATGGCATGGATGAATAACCGAGGAACACGCGGCCCTCGAAGGTGGCCGGAATATCGAACATGCCTTTGCTGGCAAAAACGCCGGGCATCATGAGGTCGAGTTTCCAGTCTCGCCGTCCCGCCTCGTCTGCAAGGCGCCGCAAATCGTTGGCCGCCCCGAAAAATATGACCGTCTTGATATGCTCTTGCTGCAAGGTCTGGGCAGCATCGACAGCGTCAAAATACGGTGCCTGGTAGCTGCTCGTCCAGACAGGGCCCCAGCCTTTTGCAGCGCTCTGCGCCTGTACGGATTTCGCAGCTGCCTCGTAAACTGCACCGTTTGGATGAATGATTGCCAGCCTCTCATTGTCCAGCGCCAACTCGGTCGCCACATGCCTCGCCAGTACCCTGGCCTGCTGTGAGAGCCCACCCAACAGGTAGAAACTGTAGCGATAGAGGCCGTCTCCGTCATCGGGCGAGGGCGTAAAGGGCCCTACCAGGGGCACCTCTTGTTCCTCCGCCAGCGCGGCAACTTCCTTTTCTATGCCGGCCAGATAGCTGCTGACCAAAGCGAATACGGATTCTTCCTGCAGAAAATCCCGCGCATTCCACCCTCCCTGCATGGAATCCCCAGAATATTCACCGACGACAAGTTCGATTCGCCGACCATGAATGCCGCCATTCGTATTGATGTCGGCGAAATACCCGTCCAGCACGCTTCTCATCGACTGGCCGACACTTTCCAGTGGCCCTTCGAGGGGCAACAGGGTTCCGAGTTGGATAACATCCTCGCCGAGGCCGGGATCGAGATCGGTCTCGATCCTTTTTATATACGCGACCAGGTCTTCCATGTCCGCTGCAGACATCGCGTACCGCGGCATCGCCAGGTCCAGTGCATTGTCGGCCGGGTCGACGCCCGCCGTGATCGCTCGCGGCAATGATATTTCATCGAAGGCTGGATGCGAACGGCCGTAGTCGTGGTCGTGTCCGTAAGACGCCGTGAGGATCTTCCACGTAATATCCGATGGATTGACGCCGCCTTCGGGACGACCTTTGCCATCTTCGCCGTGACATCCGGCGCAGGGTAGAAAAGAAGCTGAAATTGGTGTGGCGCCTCGCGCGACCAGCGCCGTTATCGGTGCGCCGGACGCTGCTTCCCCTTTCCGATAAATCTGTTTGCCACGTATCTCCTGCCCGGATAATTCACCGGCATATGCAGGTAGTACGGTGATCACTGACAGCAAACATGCCATCAGGCCGAGCCGAACTGACACTCGGGATACAGGCGGCTCTGCTGCGGAAGTGTTCACGATATTTCCCCCGGGCACTTTCTCTATGAAGACTCGTTATCGCCGATTAATAGCTGCAGTTTTTCAGCGATCGCCGGCGGCTGCTCATGCGGCAGAATCTTCATCCAGTGGGCGGCACTGACGTTGCCTGCCAGCATCATGGTCGAATGCGCTTCGACGTCGTCTGTAAACTGCCCCAGTCGTTTGATGATGTAGTCGAGATTCTCGGGCTTGCCGGTAAGAAATATCCAGCCGTCGTGGTTAGCGTGATGCGTTTTCGCGAATTTCTTCAAGGCCGCCGGCGTATCGCGCGCGGGGTCGAGACTCAGCGAGACAAAACGCAGCGGGTCACCGATCTGGCCCTCCATCCTGTCCCTGACCAGGGTGAGCTTTTGCGTAATCAGCGGACAGGCACCCTCGCAATTAGTAAATATGAAATTGATAACGACTACTTTGTCTTTCAATACGTCGTCGAAGAAACGCACCGTGTCGCCGTCCTGGTTTATTAATTCGAGGTTGGTAAAGTAATGCCTGGCCCTCTCCTCCTCGCTCTCGGCCGTAGCCGGACCCGCCATCAGCGCGAGCCAGAAAATCATGCCCGCTGCAATCATCCTCCGAGTTGTTACATTCACTTTCCTTTCTCCCTCATCGCTGTGTGCGACAGATATGCCATGCGTGCGGCACTGAATTCATCCACCTTTTTGATAATCTGATCGGCCGCGGGAAAACCGATGAATCGGGCCCATTGACCGCTTCGCCCGTCGCCAACCAGCACAATCGACGGGTGGTCCGCAAAATTCGGCGTGTAAGCGCCGAGTTCCTCCAACACCTCAATTACCGTCTGCTGTCGGCCCGTCAGCCATAACCAGCTGTCTCCTGCACGAAGCTTTGTCGCGTAACTCTTCAATCTTGCAGGCGTGTCCCGGTTGGGATCCACACTCATCGAGACCATTACGACCTCATGACCGAGTCGATCGCCGAGTTTGTTCTGAACCTGGCTGAAGATTGCCGACAGCACCGGACAAACGGTCGTACAGGTCGTATATACAAAATCCATCACGACAATTCTGTCGCCGACAACATCGCTCTGCAGGCTGACCTTCGCCCCGTCCTGGGTTATGAGGACCGCGTCCGGCAGCACAATATCGGCGAAATTCGCATTTGCCTCGTTCTGCTCTTCGAGCATTTTGCGGTGATGCTTGTGGGCATCCTGGTCGTCGGCTCCGGCGTGGACTATTCCACTCGCGACGCCAAGTGTTACAACTATCAAAGCGGCCCCGATGATCCGCATCATCGGTTTTCTCCTGCCGCTGCATCGCTGGATGCCACTGCCCTGCTCGCCATGACCGTCAGGTAACCGAGGTCGTTGTATTGGGCGTTCAGCGACGGCGCCGCAACGTAAACATAGTAAGCGCCAGCCCGGTTCAGCGTTATCTCCGCCTCATAAATGCCTTGGCCGACAGGCGTTGCAAGAAGCTCCGTGAGCCCATAGCGCGGTGCTCTGAAATACTTGACCGTGACGCCCCTTGCCTCTGCCAGCACTTCACCGGTGCCCGGATCTGACAGGCGAAAACGAAGCTTCATAGTCTCCCCCGCCGTCAGTGCGATTTTGTCGTTCAGGTATTCGATAGCGACCGGTTTGAATTCAGGCCGCAACGCCGGGTTTGTTTTGGCTTCCATGGTGAAGCAATGCAGGAACTGAGGCGTCTCATTCAGGAACGCAACTTCGAAAGTACCTGCTGTCGGTACTTTAACGGTAGCCGTGTAGACACCTGGTTTCCTTTCCTTGAGCGCCCTGTTGGCAATCTGCACAGCCCGTGGTTTGTGGCCATAGTTACGAAACGCGCCCATTGGGGCATTCATGCCTTCCATGTAGTAGTAAACCGTCGCATCCGCCGGGCTGACCACGAGAACCGCGGCTTCCTGTGCCGCAGGTACCATGCCTTCCGCGATGCTGATGTCTTTCACCTGACCTGGGGGGAATGAACCGGCGGAGAAATTGTTGATGATGACCTTGCCGCCACGATTGAGCTCCTGCAGGTTGATCATCGAGATGCGCTCAGAATCGAGTGAGCGGATGTAGGCGAAAGTACGCGTAACCCCGACCTGAAACGGTTTATTGTCGATCGCAATCGTATGCGCGACATCGTTGGTGGACGCATCGATGACATAGACTTCATTCTGTTGCGGATTGAGCAAAATGCCCCAGCGGCCATCTTCCGAGAATCGCATTGGACCAAGACCCGGACTGGTCGCGATTCGTGTAATCAGTTCCCGGTTACTTCCGGAAATAACCGCAACCTCACCCGTCTGGCCGTCGGCAACATAGATGGCGTTGCTCAATGGCGAGTAAGCCAGCGATATCGGTATCGGGCCGGTATTGATATCGGCAATTTTGCCGAGGCTCTCAATATCAAGTACCGAAATCGTTCCCGAGTCACGATTGCTGACGAACGCGGTGCGGCTATCATCGGAAAAGGCAATTTCGTGATGACCTTTGCCGGTCATTATCGTCGCGACGGTCTCTCCGCTTGCCGCTTCGATAACCGTTACACCACCCGTATCATCACCTTCAGCGTCGTTTCCCACCCACACGTATTTCTCGTCCGGCTGCAAGATCGTTCGCATCGGATTGTCACCGGCAGAAATATTCTTCTTGACCTTGAAGGTATCCAGATCCACGACTGCGAGCTGACCAGCACGCGGCATGCTGACGAACATCGTCTTCTCATCTGAAGTCTTGGCCCAGTCCGCGCCTGGCCGCGTCAAGGAAATATTTGTATAGAGGCTGGTGATGCCCGTGATGCCGACGACCGGGTCGATGACCGAGATGCTCGCATCACGATTCATAACCATGATGTAGTAACTGTTCAGGTCGATCATCGGGCGCCTGCCGACGAGTCCCTGCAGATATTGACTGACCCGGGTCTTGCAATCGAGCGAGGTGCCCTTTCTCTGCCCATCCGGGGTCTGTGTCAGGTCAATCCAGACACCGGGATAAACACTCTGCAGTGGCTCGCCGTCTTCTGCGCCTCCGATGCGAAATTCGATATTCGCGAATTCGCCTTCGACGATTTCTTCCCGTCCGGGAATTGCTGGCGTCGCCGCAAACTGCACGGATACGCCCTTGCGGACGATGTATTCTGAGTTGATCTTTAACAGTTCATCCAGAGGACCGGTAAAGTCCGTCGTCTGTGCACTTGCAGTTGCAAACGCTGCCGCACTTGCGACGGCGATTGCTGCTATCGACCGTATCAGCCGAAGCTGCGCTGAGAAATGTGACACCTTCATGTTCTCCTTTTGCCAGTTTTTGTTCGGGCTTGTCGTCTCCGCCACTAAATTTCGATGGTCTCCTTTCAGTATTACCGGGTTACCCGCAGAATGCCCCACAGGCCACCGGCGGTGCCGATTCCCATGTGATCGCGGAACAGGTAGTCCCCCTTGACGCCGAAGCTGCCGCCGGCGCTCGGGATTACGATTTCGTAATGCTGTCCGGAGATCCAGCTTTCGATACCGCCCAAATAGAAGCCGAGCGGGTTGTCGCCGAGATTCTGTGAACCAACCGAACCGGTGCCAACTTGGCCGGCATGACCGTTGCCCATGTCACACTTGCCGGCCAGTCCGAGATCAGCGTCCCACGGGCAGATGTAAGGATCACGTTGCCAGACGTGGCCGTGCAGGTCATAGGTCGAACCACGTCCCGGCGAGAACGGCATCAGGACGTGCATGCGGAACGGGTCACCTGCTGCCACGGTAAATACCGCGGTTTCGGGATTGCCGCCGACCAACTTATTACTGAATGCTTTGGCAGCTTTGGCAGACCGTACGCCGCCGAGACATGCGCCCGCTCCCTCGCCACCACACATGGCGTTGCCGCCAATCTTGGTGGGAAGCTTGCCGAAGCGGAACCACATCGGCTCCGTGCCGTAGTTGATGGCCATATGGCCCATGTCTTGCGCATCCTCGGCCACGCCGAAGTCACCCTCTCCGAGGAGGTTCTCCACAGGATAGGTGTCCGAGTAATACATCGAGGCACCCTTCTGCGCGGTGACGGTGAAATCACGGAAGGAGGTGGCCGCGGTAGTCACCGTGGCAGCCGCATTGGACCCTCCATCCACCGACCAGGTCGCTCCTGCCGGGTAGATTACGCCGGCGCCGATCAGGCCCTTCTGGCCTTGCTTGATCTTATCCGCCGGCATCAGGTTGAAGCCGCCGAATTCGATCGGCCGGGCCTGCAGCTTCACCACCCGCTTGTTCACCGTGCCGTTGGCCCGGACCTTGAACGCCGCCTCCAGGTGCCCGGCATACCAGTGGTAGGTGCGCCTGCGGCCCGGGGCCACGGTCCGCGTGGCGTTGATGCCCACGTTGACGCCATCGGCCCGCGTCACGTCGTACTCGACCAGTGCCGGATGCAATCCCACGTGAGCCGAAGGTGCCATGAGATTGGTCTGGAACGAGGTCATTCCAGCGGGGGCATCACGGTCGCGCCGCACCATGGCGGGGATCGAATTGCCGCTCGGCAGATCGGGCATCACGTCGCACTTCACCTTGTTGGCTTTGAGCGGCTGAGTAGCTAACTCGTCGGCATACATCTTTGCCTTGCACTCAAACGTCCGCGCGCCATTGGCGTTGTACACGGGGCCGCCGTCAAGCTTGCGTTTGGCGGGGTTGAGCAGGCGGTTGCGTAGTTTGACCTTGATGCAGTCACCGGCACTCGCGCGCAGCACGAGGGGCTCGATGGGCGCTTTGCTCCGAAGCGTGACTGGTACCGTCAGGTCCTTGCGATTAGCGGCTGTGTTAGGCACGTCGCCCGTCGGCTTGAGGTCTTTTGTGAACACGTACAGGATACCGGTTGGATCATGCAGCGGCCCTGTGTGCGTGGGTAGCGTTACGTGTTCGCCGCTCTCCTCGTCCCACACCGTCTGACCACCCACCTGGTCGCGGCGTGAGTTGTACACGAGGGTACGCCGGTTGTTCTTCGGCGAGCGGCCCATGTGGGCGCCAGGGAAAAGATCCTGGATATCGACCGTGTCCTTCGGCTGCTTCGGCAACACCCGGTTGGCGAGTACGGCGGTTACATCGTACACGCGCTTCGGCGCCGTTTTCGGACAAACGCCCTTGATCTTGCCAATAACCACACCATCGTCGTCTTCGTCGTCCTCGTCATCGAAGTCGAGCCGGTTGGAGATTTTGCGTTTTATCGTCGGGTCGTTGCCAGGCAGGACGAACAGATCGGTCCGATTGTTGCGATAGCTCCGCAGCACGCCCCACGTCCCCGTCACCCAGCCGTCCAGACTTGCGTTGGTGGTGTAGGCATAGTCGGCGGTGGAGCCGGACTGTCGATGGTCTGCGAAGACCGAGGTGCCAAAATTGAACTGCTCGGAGATACCGCCGGCCTGGGCGTTGCGCCAGCCGGAGTTTTTCGCGTCGCCGAAGCCTGAGCCGGACTGCAACCACTTGACCCCGTGGATGGACACACTGTGCTCCTCCTCCTGGCCACCGCTTTGCACCTTCACGTGCACCTCGTCGCCGTCGAAGGCGCGCAATGTGGGCGTAAACGGATCACCCTGTTTGATTGCGCTGGTCTGGTTGATAGGCGGCAGAAACACGCTCGCAGCAGTGCCCTTATAGCCCACTGGTATTTTCCCGCCGTACTTCTTGTTAAGCACGCCAATCGCACGGTCAGTGCGCGTCTGCATGGCGAATGCGAGGTCGCCGGCCCTCCCCTTGGCCTGGCATCCCTGCTTGCCGTCAGGGCATTTGTTACGTTTCGGGTCGTAGATCCTGGCCGTCAGCGATTCGTTACGGTAATTGACCACATACATTCCCGGATCATCCGCGGCAATCGCTTCAGGGCATGGCCTGGAGACACCACCTGGACAGGTTGGCGGGAATTCCCAGATATCAACCGGGAAGCCGTTGACCAGTGAAGCCTGTTGCCGGTACGGAGGCTGAATTGCATCGCGGAAAGTGCCGGGATTCGCAGCAACAATCGGGTTGTCGATGAATCCATCACCGTCGGCATCCGTCGTGTCATACGGCGTGAGCGGCAGATTATCCGGCCCAATGCCGACGAAGACGCCCGGCTGGTACGCGTGCTGGAAGTCCGTGTATTCGAGGTAGAACTCACGATAGTTGTTGATCAGCTCGCCACCGACATTCTGACTGTAGTCTCCGCCGAAGCCATCATCACCGGTCAGGATCGCCGCCTGCCAGGATGTGGGGCCACCGTCGACTCGACCGGCCGGGCTGGAGCCATCCGGACTCAGGCCGAGTTGCACGCCTTCTTCATTGTGCACCCACTTCGAGCCTGCGGGTTCAACCAGCACTGTGGCGTAGAGGCCAACCTGCTGGTGCGTCGACGGGCCATAATGGTCGTGCGTGAAGATAATGCCAAGGCCGCGATCGACGCCCTGTACGTTGACCACGGGGTCGGCAAACCAGCGTTGCAATGTGCTGCGAGCGCCTTTCCATTGCGTCGAAAATTCGGTATCCCCGAAGAATGGGTGATCGGATGGCTTGAGTGTGCCGGTCCCGGTCAGCGAGTGGCCGTCCGAGTCGATCACTGGGTCGCCTCTATAGTCCGTGGTAACCGGAGTGTTAGCCGGATCGGCATTAAAGTGATTGATGGCCGTGATCATCTCGACCACGGCTTGCGGAGAGAGCGTACCGTCTTCGTAGTTCCAGCCGTTGGCCGATCCATCGGCCGAGACCAGGTCCCATTTCGGCAAGTGAATATGCTGACCGATGATGTCGGTCGGTGTGCGTACCTGGTAGTCGTCCAGTTCGTAGGCCTGCGGCACAACATTCGAATGCACGTATTGTGTGCAATCGAATGTATTCAAGCGCATGACGAAGGGTTCCGGCGGTCGTTCCTGCTTGATCGTCGGCACAACGTCCTGCCACAGCGTGATGATGCGTTCCTGCGGGAAGTGGTAACCCAGCTTGTTGAACACCGCGTCGAACTGAACGTTCGCCGCCTTGTAGTAGCGCGGATCGGTTGCGCTGTGTGGTGAGGCACCTCGTACAGTCATGGCACTGGTGTCCCACATTGGGGCCAGATTGCCACCGAAAAACCAGCCGTCACTCCCGGTCAACAATGCGCCTCGATCGTCGATACAGGGCTCCTGAAATGGTGCGCCAGGTACAGGTTTCGCGCCATTGGTAATGAAACCACCACGTTCCGGGCGAATCTCCGCAGTAGTCGAATCGTCGGTGCAGTTTGCCGCCGAACCCTTGCCGTCTGAAAGAGCCGTGTCATGGCAACGCTCTGCGTGAAAGGCCATCGCAACCTGCTCGAGATCGGTACCTTCCTCGGGGAAGAAGACCGGTTTTGCAGTCTTGATTGCCTTTGACATGTCAAGTCGCGTCACAGCGATCGCTGCTGTACTGCCGGCCGCATAACCTTCGAGGGCGAAGCGTGGCAGGCCGCCGTCCCAGCCATCGATGGCGTCCGCATCGGCAAAGCCGGGATGCGACCAGAGCGGGTCCCCAGAGTTTTTCAGGATTGTTGCTTGCGCATTCGAAATCATGTCCAGCGGCGGCGTCGTTGGACGGTTGCCTACGGTATGTTCCATGCCGGCTATCCAGAACGGGTAGCCGGGGTTGATATCACTACCACCAGGACCGGCACCGAAAACGGTTGACCGATCGACGCTCGTTAGGCTGCCGACCGCCTGGTCCGTCGGCGTTGTGTCGGGCAGGCAGTCGCCAGTGGCTGCATCGCGTGGTACGCGGAAGCCGTCGGCATCGAGACAGACTTTGACCTGGTTATTATTCAGTACAACTGTTACGCCAGCTGCCGGCATTGGCGCCATCGGCATGCCAGGCAAGGGCACTACTGCGGGCGTCGGGGCGCCGACGATGATCTCGGCATCGGGGAGTGCGCGCGCGCCGGCCGCGGGCGTACCGTTGCCAAGTCCCAGACCATCGCCTGTTGGATCGGCGAATGACGTATGTACGCCGCCGCCATCGACCGTCGCCTGCAACTCGGTGCCCGGTTCAAATGCGTCATGGTTGCGCCACATCTCCCACATGCCCTGCGCGAAGTGCGGATAGAAGTGGCAATGGAAGATGGCATCGCCGGCGGTCTTGTTGCGGTTACCCGAGCCGCCGAAGTTGATCCAGTAGGCATAGCCGGAGCCGGGGCCTAAACCCTGGGCATCGAGGTAGTTCGAATTATCGTCGTCGGCATTGAACAACCACTGGTGATTGTGCAAGTGAAATACATGCTGCTCACCGGGTCCTGCATGCAGGTTGCGGAATGCAGTCGCATCGCCCGTGTAACTATGGTGAACGTTTGAGGGATCCTCCGGGTACAACACATAGTTGGCTTTCGGGCCAATAGAGGCGCAGTTCGCCAGGGTCGGATCACAATTTTCCAGACCGAAATTGGCCGGGATGTCGGTCAGTTGACCGACTTCGCCTACGGTATAGAAAGTGAGGAAGAATTCCTCATAGGCACAGTTCACGCAGTCGTGCATCGGGCCGACTCCTAGCCGATTGGCGATGATCTCGGAACCGATTCCACCTGAACCGTAATTGATCATGAAGGAATCGCGTACGCCGTGCAGCGTATGCCCGAGCACAGGATCTTCGAACCATTTCGGAAACGCCTGTTTGGTCGATACTTCGTCGTGGAAAGCGACCGTAAACTCGCGGAACGGCTCGAGCCGGTTCGGTACGGTCGGATTTCGATAGCCGACACTCTCGAGCGGATAAATGTTGGCCGGAAATTGGCCCAGCTTGCCTGCCGTTGAAACCATTTCAAGATTGGGGCCGTAGGCCACGATGGCATCGATGGCGGTGTGAACCATTTCGCCGTTCCGGAACATATTGATGATCGGCAGGTTGGCCTTGCCCTCGCTGATCCACGGCTCGGAGTTCGGGTATTTGGCCTCGTAGTCAATGATCGGATGGCCGGTTGCAGCCGTTCCTGTGGTCGCCAGCTCCAGCTCTTCGTTAGTCAGCTGACTGCGATAGAAGGACGCGCCTTCCGCATTGACGTTCAAGACGGCCCAGAGTCCGCTGGCCGTCTGACCACCGAGACCTTCACCGCCGATCGTGCCACCATAGCTCACGCCGAGGAAGGCGCCGTCTTTTGGCGCATGAATGGTGAAAGTCCTGGTTCCGCTGGGGGACACGAGGCTGTTGCTGTTCTTTCCTACATACGAACCGTCGTCGTTGATACTGTTGACAAGCTCGGTACCCTGGAAGCGGAGGCTGATATCCCGGGCCGCAACCTGATCGTCGATTTCACAGTTGAATCTGGTGCCGCTGCGAACCTCGCCCGGCGGGGCCGGCGGATTATCGGAATTACAGTTGCTGTCGGGATCTTTCGGATTGACCTCAAAGGGGTTGGCCGGTACCGCCAACAGGTTTGTCAGCGTAATGGCCATGCAATCGCCTGCGCCCATGCGCAGCACCAGCGGCCGCGGCCGCTTGTCGGGCCGCAACGTGACGTTGCCGGGAGTACCACCGCCGCTGATTGGCTGGAGCGAGGTCTTGTCGACAACGTCTCCCCGCAGCGCGTACATCATGCCGTTGATGTTCTGAGCGCCGAGGCGGTTGAACATGAGTGGCATATCGAATGCTACAACGTCGGCGGTCAGCATACGATTGCAGGACGCCTGGGCCTGTGCCGGCGAACCATAGAACACGCCGAAGCCCGTTATCAATGTGACTAACGCAATATGTTTCGTATAAGAAGAAATGTGTTTCTCGCCCATTGCCCAACTCTTCATGGCAGTCTCCCGATTGTTCTTGCGTGTGCACGCCCCGTCTGCAGACACCCGATTGATTATTCGGGCGACGGCAGGCGCAACACCGATATGTGGTTTTTGATTGCTTTAGTTTACGAACGGGGAGTCGCAGTACTACTGGCCTGCGGGACGGATTTTCGCTGCATTTAGGTACAGCACAGACCTGTACCAACGGGCAGGTCGCACCGCCTGTTCTTATGCCGGGAATAGGGTTCTCACACAGCAGCGGCATCCGCCGTTGACATGAATCGGACGCCAGCCACGTACTTTGATAACCTGATCAATTCAAAAGTAGTACATTGATGATCGTGCAAGGCCCTATAAGAACAAGCAAGCAAACGGGATTCGTAAATGCCGGAAACAACAACCTCAGTTATTCGCACGCTGATCGTAGATGATCATCCCGTAGTCCGCTACGGCATCAATCACATGCTCGATGCTGAGTCCGATATCGAGGTTGTTGGCGAGCTGGATAACATAAACGGTATCGGCACGGTGCTTTCGGAGTTGCGGCCTGACGTCGTTCTTCTCGATCTCGAGCTCGAGGAGACGCACGGCATCGATGCGCTGCGATTTTTGCGCGAGGAAGCACCGAGCATGCGCGTCATCATCTACACCTCGCATGATGATGAGGAGCGCATTATCCAGGCTGCGGAACTCGGTGTGGACGGATACCTGTTGAAAGGCTGCCCGAAAGAGGAAATTGTCAGCGCAATTCGCAGCGTCCACGATGGCGGAACTGCAATTGAAGCATCAGTAGCTTCCAAGCTGATGAAGCACATGCACAAGCGTTCGTCCAAAAGTGAACAACCTGCCATTCATTTCAGCAAGCGCGAGAAGCAGGTGCTCGAGTTGCTCGCCGAAGGCAAGATCAATCGCGACATCGGTACAAAGTTGTTTATTTCTGAGTCAACCGTCAAGTTTCATGTGCACGCGATATTGAGTAAGCTTGATGCCAACAACAGGACGGAAGCCGTGTCGATCGCGGCGCACTTGGGGATTATTGATCTCGCGACAGGTGATTAGCCTGCCCCGCCTTTTCTGCCTTGAGGACAGGTCTTATTCGATCGAATTCCCGCCTCAGGCTGTGCAACAGATCCGACAGCTGATCGACCTGCTTGTCTGCGGCAGCGTCGCGTAATTCGTCGCAGTAGCTGCCCATACGCAGCACACCGAATTCCAGGCACGCGCCTTTCAGTGCATGGCTCTCCCGCCTGAGTGCATCGAGATCATGCCTGTCGAACGCAACCCCCAGGGAATCCAGTCGCGAGGCAGTATCCTGCAGGAACAAATCAATATAGCTGCTTAGAAAAGTACTTCCCAGCGCCCCAGCACGGTCCCGAAGCTGGTCGCTCGTCTGCTGATTGGCAAGGAAATCGGAGTGAGTGCCGTTATCCTCGCTGTAGGTCGCCCGTGCGACAGCCATCGCCTTCCAACGTCGTAACCCCTTTCTAAGTTTCTCGAGCCGAAGCGGTTTCGCGATGAAGTCGTCCATCCCGGCCGTCAGGCAGGCCGCCCGGTGTTCAAGTGACGCATCCGCAGTGATAGCTACAATGACCGGCTGCATCCGGAAGCGGCGCCGGTCCTGTCTGATTCGCTCGGTCACCTGTTCGCCGTCCATGCCCGGCATCTGGCAATCCATGAGGACAACGTCATACGGTGTGTTTTCGAGTGCTGCGAGGACTGCCGGCCCGTCTTCAACGCATTCCGTAGAGTAGTTCAGGGAGCTGAGCATTCCGGTAAGCACGCGGCGGTTCACCGGGTTGTCTTCCGCTATCAATAACCGCAACTCATTGTTGTTACCGATTTGCTCGGACTCGACATCGCTCTCTGCTCCATGCTCTTCATTCGATCCTGTAAGCTTGAACAAGGCGCGGTGCAGCTCACTCGGCAACACCGGTTTGTTTACACAAAGAATTCTTCCAATGGGCGAGATTTCTCCTGGCTCCAGTGGTTGAGCAATCGGAGTCAAAAGAATGATCGGCAGAAGCGCGATGCCTTCGGTCGACCTTATTTGACGGGCGAGCTTCAGTCCGTCCACAACGCCTGTCGCGCTGTCAATAATCGCCAGGCCGTACGCCTGACCGTTCCGTGCCTCGGCCTGCAGGTGATCCAGCGCCTCGTCGGCGCTCGCGGCACTATCGCAGCTCATGTCCCACGCCCTGGCATAAGAGCAAATAACGCGGGCGACTGAGGCATTTCGACAAACCGTCAGAACACGTTGTCGCTGCAACGCGGGGACTCGATAGCTTAGGTCCGAGTTCGACGGGGCCCTTTTTTCGAGCGGAACCGTGAACCAGATCCGTGTACCCTTGCCCGGCTGACTCTCGACACCAATCTCGCCGCCCATAAATTCAACAAGCTGCTTGCAAATTGCCAGGCCCAGGCCGCTACCCTGCCGTTTGCCTGCAGCTTGTTCGTCGACCCTGGTAAAAGGTGTAAATAAATGCTGTTTGACGTCATCGGACATTCCGATGCCACGGTCAGTCACAGAAAACAACAGGGTTATCATCTTGTCCGATTCGGACTGGGCGCTGGCGTCGATAATAATTTCGCCCTGCTCGGAAAACTTGACGGCGTTACTGACAAGATTGACGAGTATCTGCCGCAGGCGGTTCTTGTCGCCGGAAACCCGAAGTTTCATATCCGCCTTGAGGGACGCCACAAGCTCCAGGTCTTTCGAATAAGCGTGGTAGCCCGTAATCTCCAATACATGCTCCAGCAATTCAATGACGCTGAATTCACGCGTCTGAAGCTTGAGGGCTCCGGCTCCCAACCTGCTGAAATCGAGAATGTTGTCGACGAGGCTAAGCAGCATGTTGCCGCTGCTTTGGATTACCTGAATATACCCATGTTGTTTCCGCGTCAGCTCGGTGAGTCGGAACAGGTCGGTCATGCCGAGCACGGCATTCATCGGCGTGCGAATCTCGTGACTCATCATCGCGACGAATTCGGATTTGACCTGACTGGCTGTTTCAGCGCGTTCTTTTGCCTGCCGCAATTTGTAGGCAATTTGCTCGCGTTCATTAAGATCGTGCGCGACCTCTATGGCGCCCGTTATCTCGCCGTCGGGACCGCGCAGTGGGGTGGTCCTTATTTCAACGTGCCGATATTCACCATTGTCATCAATCCGGCTCTCTACTGTTTTGCACGGTTCCCCGCTCAACAACGTACAAGGGTGCTCTGCGTCATCACAGGGTGCGGCGAGACCGCGCATGGCGCGATAGCAAAAAACTGGTTTTCCTTTTTCTTTATTGATGCCGAACGCCGTGTGCGCCGCTTTATTCATCGATTTGATACGGTAGTCTTTGTCGATAACGATCGCCGGATCCGGCACGCCGTCAATCGCTGTCTGCAGGAAGTTGCGGGATTTTTCCAGCTTCCTGGTTCGCTCGGCAACCCGCTTTTGCAGCGTTGCTTTTGCCGCTTCGATCTCTTCCAGATAGGCCTGGGTTGTCGCCTGTTCCTCCTGCAATTCCCTGTCGGTCCTCCGGTACAGCCAGACCAGCAGGGCATATAGTAGACCCAAGGAGCCGACGACACCGGCGGTAATTCCACGTTGGGTACTGGCGATACGCGCCAGTAATGGCGTCACGTCCGAGTAAACCTCGAAAACGCCGCTAATCACATCGTCAGGATTGCGAATCGGTATGTAAGTTTGAATCAGGTCGCGGCGTTCGATTACCTGATCAAATGAGTTCAGCGTATCCCGGCGCACGATGTCGCTGACAGTCTCGCCGGCCAATGATGCGATGAACCCCGGATTACTCGCCTCAACTTCGCCAATCTGTATTGGGTCCGTCGAAAAAATTGTTATGCCGTGGGTGTTGAAGACTTTAACTTTGACGACCGAGAGATTACGGATCAGGCTACTCAATACGCCTGGCAATTCACTCGACGCCGCGGAATTTCTCAGTTCTGCCACACTCAGATCCGGGGGTTGCCCGAGAAGATTTTCCAGCGGCGTACGTGCAGCATTTGAAAGTGACCGGGCGAGAGCACTGTTTTGTTCCGCGCCCAACTCGGTGAGATTCCTGACCGTCAGCCGGCCATAGGCAAGAGCAAGGGCGACGGCAACGAGTACGGTGCCTATCAGGGCAGTCGATGCAAATCGCCGAAATCGCTTCGTCATTATGCCCTCTGTGCGTGTTGCCCAGGTTCGCGTACTACAGGCCGCGATTCGCCTGATTTACCAGACGCTCATACTCACTGGCTTTTTTCATGCGTGCTCGCAGTTCTTCCGTGACTTGTTGCATGGCGCGTTGATTCTCGATAACCGTGGGCGTTACCGTGACGATCAACTCCGTTCGAAACACATCCTCCGAAGTCGTACTGAAGAGCTTGCCGAGCAAGGGGATATTCATGAGTACAGGAATACCCGATCTTCCCTCGTTCGTGTTTTCGAGAATAAGCCCCCCGAGTACTACCGTCTGACCGCTTTGCACAATCACGCTACTGTTGATCGTGCGTTGCGCGATCGATACGTTTCCGCCACCGCCAACGGCAGGTTCGGTACCCGGCAGGCTGACTTCCTGGCTGATCTCCAGCGTCACCTGCCCGCCGGCGTTGATACGCGGCGTCACCGTGAGCAAGGTGCCGGTATCGCGAAATTGCACCTCCGTCACAATAGGTGCATCGGGATTCGTCGTGCTTTGCGAACTGCGCGTGGTCACCGGAATCTGGTCACCGACACGGATAGTCGCGGTCCGGTTATCAAGCACCATGACCTGAGGCGTCGAAAGAAACTTTACTGACGATTCGGTGGCCAACATATCGAAGAATGCACTGAGGTCCTTTCCCTCGTCGAAAAACGCAAAAGCGAGACCAGCTCCCGAGGCTTCAGCAGGGACCGGCGCGTTGAAACCGAATTCATTGTTGCTGTTTTCCAGGAACCATCGAACGCCATAGTCCAGCGTGTTCGACAACGCGACTTCCGCAATGGTCGCTTCGATCAGGACCTGGCGCGGTGCGATGTCGAGCCTGCGAATCGCAGCCTCGATAGACCGATAATCCTGCTGGCTGGCAAGAACCAGTACTGCGTTGTTGTCGGCATCCGCGATAATTTTGATCTCACCCTGACTTTCGGCAAGAACGCCGTCTGCGGCGCGACCTGACACGACATTCAGATTCGCGCCCGGTTCCGGTGGAGGATGTGACAAGTCCTCGGCGCTGCGAAAGACATCGCTTCCGGAAATTCCGGTGCCACCGTTCAGGCTTGTTTCGCCGCCTGACTCACCGAAAATCTGCTGAAGGGCAGTCGCAATGTTTTCCGCTTTTCCGTTTTCGAGTTCATAAACATAGAGCCTTCTGCCGGAGCTTCCCTCCACTCCCCAGTCAAGCTGTTCAATCAGCCGCTGAACCTCTGCAATATGATCCGGTCGATGGGCAATGACGAGGACTGCATTCAAGCGCTCTATCGGTAACAGTCTGACGATACCGCTGATCGGTGTAGGGCCCTGACCAGCGATGATGCTCTCCAGCTCGCCGACCAAAGTGGCAGCATCGGCATATTGCAGCCTGAACATTGCAAACGACATCCCCTTGAGCCAGTCGACGTCAAACGTCCGAATCGTCGTGAGCAACTCACGGATTCGATATTGTGGTCCCGAAAGAATCAGCACATTACGCGCCTCGTCAATGCGTAACGCGCTGCCTTCCGGAACAAACGGTCCGAGAATTTTCTGAATTTCTGCGGCAGAAACGTGTTCCAGTGGCACTACCTGGATGCCGTAGCCGCTGCTACGGCTCGAGGCATAACGACCAACGACAGGTGCTCCGGCTACAGTTTCGGCATCGGCCATTGGCACAACCTTGAAGATTCCATCGTCTCGCACGAGCGCCGCGCCGTTGCCCTGCAGCACCGTTTCCAATATCGGCAATACCGCATCTCTCGTCACGGGTCGCGTCGTGTGTAGGGTCACGGTGCCTCTGACTTGTGGATCGATCAGATAATTTTCCTGGAGAATCGTGTCGAATACGACACTCAAGAATTCCTTCAGGTCTGCTTGCTCGAATTTCAGTGTTACACCGTCATCCGTCGCGTATACATTTGCCCTGTTGTTGCGGGCAGCTTGCACAAATGCTCCAGTTCCGAGGGAAACATTCGAGCGATTTTCGTTCGTGGATTCGGCGGGATCTCCGGCGTTGCCTGCGATTGTTTCGGGGGATTGACCTTCGTCCTGCGGTTTTGCAACAGCCGCATTTTCTGTCGTGGTCATCACGCGGCCGGACGCCAACTCGGACGTCGTGGCACAGGAACTGATCGCCACGAAAGCGATAATCGATGACACCAGTCGGATATAAGTTATTTTCATTTTCTGCAGCCGCAGCCTGCTCCCGCCAGACTACCGCGAGCAGCACTTTCGGCGCACCCAACTTTCGATCAGGATTTAGCCCGGCAAATCCCTATATTTCGGCCAGTTACAACCAAAACTCCTGATCGTTCTTTGGTAACGGCAATTCTTGTACGATCAGTAAGCAGTCCATCGCTGTGGCGAGCGGAATTGCGCAAACGACAACGGTGCGCGGTATAGGCCGCATCGCTATTCCGGTGTTGTTTAGCCAGCTAATTTTTCAGCAAAAAAGTTTCAGAGGGCCTGTGGAAAACATCGCGAAACATCGGAACGATCCCCGACTCTACGTCGTCGCAAATGGTCGTCAAAATCGAGCCATTTGTGAATGTCTTGTCGACGCTGAAAAACTCGAACCAGCGAACGCCAGACGTGCGCTGCGCCTGCAGAAGGAACAGACGGAGCAGGAGAAGATCGGTTCGATTCTCGTCAAGCTGGGCCTGGCGTCGGAACATGACGTGGCCGAGTGTCTGTCGAAGCAGCTTGACGTGCGGCTTGTCACGAAACAAGAGTTTCCCGATACGGCTCCGGCCGAATCGAGGATTTCTCCACGATTTCTCAGGGAAAACAGCATTCTCATACTCGATGAGAATGACGACGATCTGACGCTCGTAATGCGTGATCCGCAGGATCAGTATCTGCGCGAGGCATTACAGTTATGCAGCGGCAAGAGTGTGATCTGCTGCCTTGGCATTCCCTCCGAGATCGAAGCCGCCATCGAACGACTTCACAGTGATACTACGGAGTCCGGCAAGCCCCCGGAGAGCGCCGACAGTAGCGTTCAGTTTATGGACGACGTCGAACAATTAAAGGAGCTCGCGGGCGAAGCGCCGATCATCAAGCTCGTCAACCAAATCATACGAAACGCTGCAGAGTCGGGAGCATCAGATATTCATATTGAACCCTTCGAAGGTCAGTTAAAGGTTCGTTATCGCATTGATGGAATATTGCGTGAAGTGGACTCTCCGCCGACGGGTTGCACTGCCGCGGTCATATCACGCGTAAAAATCATGGCGAATATGAATATTGCAGAACGACGTCTCTCGCAGGACGGTAGATTCAGGCAACGTGTTCGGGGTAATGAGTTCGACCTTCGTGTGTCCTCCGTACCGACGATGCACGGTGAGAGCGTTGTGCTTCGCTTGCTGCGACGTGATGACATCGAACTCGATTTCGGTCCGCTCGGATTTACCGCCGAACAAGAGCAGAGCATGCAGAATATACTCGCAATGCCGCACGGCATTCTGCTCGTAACCGGCCCGACCGGCAGTGGCAAATCAACCACGATCTACGCGGCCCTGCGACACCTCAACACACCGGAGCGGATGATTATCACGGTTGAGGACCCGATCGAGTACAACATACATGGCATCAACCAGATGCAAGCAAAGCCTCAGATCGGGCTGACTTTCGCCAATGCGCTGCGCTCCATCGTTCGGCAGGACCCGGACGTCATCATGATTGGCGAAATGCGTGACAGTGAAACCGCAGAAATTGCCGTGCAATCTGCACTGACAGGCCACCTCGTACTTTCGACGCTGCATACCAACGATGCCGCGGGGAGTGTCATGCGGCTGCTCGATATGGGCGTCCAGGATTACCTGCTAACGTCGGCCGTTAATGCCGTGCAGGCACAGCGCCTGGTGCGCACACTGTGCCGCAAATGCCGTGAGCCCTACCGGCCCGTCGACGAGCTGGTGCAGCGCCTGGGTCTGGATCGATTTGCCTGCAGCGACACTACCTCTCTGTACAAGGCAAGCGGGTGCGAGTGCTGTGGCGGGACCGGATACTCGGGAAGAACCGCCATTCTCGAAATCCTTCGGATGACGGACCCCATCAGAAAATTGATCTTGAAACGATGCGACGTTGGAGATATCGCTATGGCTGCAGAGGAGCAGGGCATGGTACCGATGCGCGATGACGGGTTAAGAAAAGTCGTCGTCGGCGAAACCACCGTGGAAGAAGTCTTACGGGTGACTCCGGAGCAGCTGCAATGAAAATCTGCCCCAACGAGTTCAACGGTTACCGGCAAAAGCGAGCTTGATTATGCATACGTTCGAATATAAGGCGGCGACGGCGGACGGCGGTATTGTCAAAGGAGTCCACGTTGGCAACAGTCGCAGAGAGGTTGTGGAGCAACTTCACGCGGCCGGCCACATTCCAATCCGCGTTGACGAATTGGCACAGCAGCAACAGTCGAAGAAAAAATATCATGTTCGCCGACAGCACATCACGCAGGAACAAATCGCCGATGTGACCCGTGGACTCAGTACACTTTTGCAGGCGGGCCTGCCACTCGATCGGGCGCTGTCCATCCTGATGACGCTCGAGGACGGGAGCTCGCTTGGACAGCTCCTTGGCAATATCCGAACACGGGTAAAGCAAGGTTCGACATTTGCGGATGCCGTTGAGGAGCATGGCAGCATATTCAGTCGCTTCTATGTAAACCTCCTGCGTGCCGGCGAATCCGGCGGAGCGCTCGACGTAATCCTCGAACGCCTTGCCGAGTATTTGGAAAATAGCAAAGAAGTGCGCGATGCGTTGATCTCCGCCCTGATCTACCCCGCAATCCTGGTATTCGTTTCCCTGACATCCATCTTCATTTTGCTCGGCTACGTCGTACCTCAGTTCACAGAGATGTTCGAAGGCGTTGAACAGGTACTGCCGTTATCGACGCGAATCACGATTGGGATCGGCGGTGCATTGCAGAACTATGGCTGGTTGTTGCTGGTTCTGACCGTCGGATCGGTCTGGTACCTGCGCCGGCAACTGCAGCGGCCTGAGAACCTGCACCGGTGGCACGCATGGCTTTTGAAGCTGCCGATCGCGGGTGACCTGATATTGAAGGTCGAAGTCGCTCGTTTCGCCCGCACGCTCTCCACCTTGCTGCAAAACGGTATTGCTTTGCTTAAAGCCTTATCCATCGTCAAGGACACCATGGGCAACAGGGTACTGGCCGAGGGTCTTGAACGGGTGGCGGTCGGTCTCAGGGAAGGACAAAGTCTCGCAGAACCACTCGCGAAATTCACAAAATTCCCCGCTTTCGCCATTCACATGGTCCGCGTTGGCGAGGAGTCCGGAAACCTGCAGCAGATTCTGACGCAAGTCGCAAGCACTTACGATCGTGAAACGCGCACAACGATCAAGCGGACTCTCGCTCTGCTGGAACCGGTATTGATCCTCGTTCTCGGCGCGATTATCGCTGCGGTGATCATTTCAATTCTGGTGGCGATACTGAGTATCAACGAGCTCGTTATCTGACTTATGAGGAAAGCTATTATGTCAGCGAAAAACAAATTCAGACTCGCACATAAGAACGTCGGCTTCACGTTGATCGAATTGCTGGTAGTCCTGATGATTCTCGGTCTGCTGGCCGGACTTGTCGGCCCGAAGGTGTTGAAATACCTGGGCGGCGCAAAATCCGATACGGCACAACTTCAAATCGCGGAATTCGGCGCAGGCCTGGATCTTTTCTACCTTGAGGTCGGTCGTTACCCGACAACCGAAGAAGGACTGACTGCACTGGTTGTCGAACCGACAGGCGTCGCGAACTGGCAAGGTCCGTATATCAAGAAAAACACGCTTCCGGAAGATCCCTGGGGTCAGGGCTATCACTACCAGTCTCCAGGCGACTATGGCGAATATGACTTGTATTCACTGGGTCGAGACGACACCAATGGCGGTGATGCCGAAGACGCGGACGTTGTGAGTTGGTGACTGTCGGTCAAATTCGAACAGGTCGGGTAGCCGGTTTTACGCTGCTCGAGCTGCTGGTTGTGCTAGCGATCGCTGGCCTATTGGTCGCGCTTGTTCCGCCATTAATTTCTGCAGTGGTGCCGGGCGCCAGACTGAAGGTCGCGACTCGCGACTTCGCGATGACGCTTCGGCAGACGCGCAATCTGGCCATCACTCGCGGCGAAGAGATAGATGTCGTTATCGCCGTCGAGCCGCCGCAGTATGTCGTCGCCGGCAGAAACCCATCGAAGTTATCCGGCAACATCGACTTGGATATACGCGTTAATGAGTTTGTCGCGGCAACACAGTTATCGACTTTCGCGGACGCTTTGCCTCGCGATACGTTCACGTTGCGATTCTATCCTGACGGCAGCACAAACGGCGGTGAGATCAAGATCAGCCAGGGCCGGTCTGCATACATAGTAGGCATTGACTGGTTGATCGGAAGCGTAACCGTTTCAAAGGCGCCGGGTGATGTGTACTAAAAGACAAATCAAAGGATATTCGCTTGTCGAGGTGCTGGTCGCCATGATGATTCTTGTACTGGCCCTGACCGTCCTGATGCGCGTTTTTTCGGTTGGCCTGCGAAACACAGCCGTGTCGGCCGATTATGGTCGTGCCGTGCTGCTTGCCGAGGCGCAGCTCGCTGCCGCTGGATCGAGCGAAGCTCTGGTGTCAGGCGAGACCCACGGTAATGACGACAAGTTTCGCTGGACGCGGATTGTAGACGAGTATGTGGCGAAAAATACGACAGAGACGGAAATGCTGCCTGTCGCAGCCTTCCGGGTCACGGTGGTCATCGAATGGCCGAATTCGGGTCGCACACGGCAGCTGAATCTCTCCACCATCAAACTGGATCGCTTGCGGGGAATAGGAGAGTGAACGTGAAGCAGCAGCCCGTTTGTTACCGCTCTGCGCCGTTTCGGTGCAAGCTGCGACGGGCCGGCGGATTCACGCTGCTGGAACTTCTCGTTGTATTCATGATTCTGTCTTTGGTGATGACGGTAGCGTTCGGCGCCATTCGCCTGGGTGGTCGCAGCTGGGAGCTTGGCGTCGAGCGCGCTAACGCGAGCGAAGAAGTGCGCGTTGTATCGGATTTCCTGCGGCGCCAGTTCGCGCAGATGATTCCAATCTCCGTAGGCGATGGTGAAGCAACACAAACTGCATTTGCAGGGGATCAGAACAGCATTCGGTTTATTGCATCGGCGCCCCGACGCACGGGCGCCGTGGGATTGATCGTCTACACACTCATCACGGAGGAAAATGCTGATGGACAGCGGCTGGTGCTCTCCTACGCACCGTTCGATCCGGGCGCCGGCGATATCCGTGAGGCTGAGTCTGACAGGCACCTGATCCTGGCCGATGGGTTTACAAGGATATCGTTCGAATTTTTCGGGACACAGGCGGATAACTCGATGCCATCGTGGTACGAGGAGTGGCCGGCCGGCGAAGAAACTTTACCTGAATTGGTGCGAATCACGTTGGCAGCAGTAAACGATGCGAACCATTGGCCGGAGTTGGTTTTGAAAATTCGCGCGGAAGAACAATCATGATGACCTGCAGGTCCGCGAAAGCTGCTGCGAAATACCGGGCTACCGTTAATACAAACCCGCCTGGCGCCCAAAAAGGCATGGCGCTCGTCCTGGTACTGTGGCTGGTGGTCCTTCTTGGCGTGCTTGCAACGGGACATGCCCGCAATGCCCACACGGAAACAGGTCTCGTGTCGCGGCAGATGGAAGCAGCGCAAGCTCGCGCACTGGCCGAAGCCGGGGCACAAAGAGCCATTCTGGACCTGATGTCAAACGCGGCGCAGCAGTGGCCGGTAAACGGCAGCATCAATTCATTCAAATTCGATAACCATGATATTTCAGTCGCGATTCGCGACGCCACCGGGCTCATTGACCTGAATTCAGCGAGTTCAGCGCTGCTTAGCGCGTTGATTTCCACTGCAGGCCCGGATCAGATGACACGCCAGCGGATCGTCGATGCCATTCTGGATTGGCGCGACGCCGACAATCTGACACATTTGTATGGCGCCGAAGACGACGATTACCGCGCTGCAGGACTGGCATGGTCGGCTCGGGACGGGGCTTTTGCCAGTATCGATGAACTCTTGTATGTCATGGGAATGACACGTGATATTTTCGATCGGATTTCGCCGTATCTGACCATTTATTCCGCAAGATCGGGCGTGAATCTCGAATACGCATCTCCGTTCCTGATTTCTGCCCTGACCGGACAGGAAATCGAAGTAATCGACGATGTTGCTGCCGATCGCAACGAGATACACGGTCGGTCAGGCAGTGGCACCTTCCATATCTACGTCAGCGCATCTGTAGGCGATGGTATTAAATCTTCGCTGGAGGTGGTGGTGCGATTGTTATCTGACCCTGAGCGTCCATTTGCTGTCCTGTATTGGCGGGAGCCTATGAGGACGCAGTTGCCGACCTCAGCGAGGGATCGAACATGAACATCGCCGTGGCACAGTCGGTGCAGAAAATGCGGTTTAGTTATATCGCACCGTTGCAACGACAATTTGAAGCATTCTGGACATGGTGGATTGCTGAACTGATCTCTTTATTGCCGTCGAATCTGCAATCTACTCTATCGCAGCGAAATCAACGCGATTTCGTCGAACTTGACAATGACGCATATATCGTTCACCGGGGCACGATTATCGGAAACCGGGAGCTGGACCGCACTCCCTTGACGATCGCCGAACGGTCTGACGTTAAATTGCCTGCCGGTGCAAAAGAAATTGTAGTTCTTTTACCGGCCGATAAGGTGTTGGTCAGGTCGATGACTTTGCCGCTCGCGGCTGAAGAGAATCTGCGGGAGGTATTGTCATTTGAGATGGATCGTCAGACCCCATTTTCCGCTGACCAGGTCTACTATGATTGTATCGTCACCAGCCGCAATACGAGTCGGAAAACACTGTCAGTCGAACTGGTGCTTGCACCACGCAACTCCGTGGATGCTTTGCTCGACGCTCTGGCAGACTCTGGCTTAAGTGCGGACATTCTTTCAACGCGGGACAGCAGCGGCACGGCCATGCTGCCTGTCAATCTGCTGTCGCGGCGGAAACGCAGTAACAATAACAAGGTCGCCGAGCGCCTCAATGCTGCCCTTGCCACAGTGACTGTTCTCCTGTTGATCACAGCGATCTCACTGCCACTGCTGCACAAGCAACAGGTACTGCGTGAGCTTGAACCACAGCTCATCGAAGCCGTGGCCCAGGCCGACATTGCACATGAATTACGTCAGCAAGTGGAACGGCTGGTGGCGGGGTCGGGTTACCTTGTCCGGAAAAAGCAAACTGGATTATCT